>OFFU01000064.1_pt1 | contig 114278 bp, 98 predicted proteins | sample 1521451 | NCBI WGS metagenome assembly OFFU01 (sample SAMEA3504106, study PRJEB24116) | mouse gut metagenome | biome: mouse gut; feature: mouse-associated habitat; material: faeces | place: Denmark | collected 2011 | reverse complement strand
ATTAGAGGCTTCGGCGTTCTACCGAACGCCCTGAATTCATGGGCACATCTCCTCACCGCATATACCTCCGCTACGCTGCGGTATAAGCGGCTACTAATATCACCCCAAAACTCACCACAAATAATTCCCCTCAATTAGAGGCGAAAAATTCGATTGTAAAACCATACAACACAAAAAAATGCGAGACCTTTTTTCGGGCCTCGCATTTTCGTTGAATATCGTAAGATTAATAAGTCTTGCGTTTCTGAACGTCTTCGTACATCTTGTTGTTGCCAAGGTTGTAGTAGGCGTTTTCAAGGTAGTTGAGTACGTCTTTGTTGTCGGGGTTGAGCTGATATGCAGCCTCAAGCAGAGGAATTGCTTGGTTGAAGAGGGGTTTGATGTTCTCTTCAAGGAATACATTGTATTCTGCTTGGGTTGTAGGAGCTTCGTCGCCGAGTTTGAAGGCTTTTTCACAAAGCGAGCGGCCGTAGTTATATGCTGCCTCAAAGTCCTGATCGTTGATCTTGTAGGCCTGCTCGTAAGATTTCGACGCATTTGCAAGGTCTCCGCTATACTCGCTGATGATACCTTTCACAACATAGTACTGCGAGTTGTTGGGATCCTGCTCAATGGCTGCGTTGATAGCCTTGAAAGCATTGTCGTAGTCTTTTTTGTTGAGGTAGTAGTTGGTGATCTGACGGATATACTGGGTGTCTTCCTTGCCGTAGAGAGGCATAGCCTGCTGGGCGATCATGAAGAGGGTGTCATTTTTGCCGGCGGCAGAAGCTACAGACATAGCGTAGTCGAATACCTGCTTTTTGTCGTAGCCGAGCTTGATGGCGTTCATGAACGATTTGAGAGCGTCGTCGTAGCGCTCAACCTGCCAAGCTGCGATACCTTGGTTGAATGCGGTGCCGCTCACGATAGAGTCCTGAGCCATAGGATTGCTGGCGAGGTCTTTCTTGAGCTGCGGCATTTGGGTGAGGTCGATGAAGATACCGAAAGCGGTATAAGCGTCGTCGTACTTCTGGAAATTGTAGAGCTCTGCACCGGCCATATAGTAGTCGTTGAGGTGACCTACGAAAGTGTCGACGATTTTCTTGCTGTTCTTGGTTTTGGGCTTGCCTTTTTTGTCGATTACTGTATCAACGGCGAGAGCTTTCATATAGTACTCGTAGGCAGGGATAAGAAGCATGTCCTGATTGATGGTGTCTTGGGCATTCTTGAACATGTGGAGCTGCTTGTTGGCCACAAGTTTGTCGTACTGGTCGTAGGCTGCCTTGCCGGGGATCATCCAAGTGTCGGAGCTACCGGCTGTCTCGGGATTGCTCAGTGCGGGTTTGATAATGCTTACGACATCATTGAGAGATTTTCCCTCTTTTGCGGCACGCTGGGCGTCTTTTACGACATTTGCCTGAGCGCCTGCGCATACTGCTACTCCCAGTGCGAGAGCCATTAATGCGATTCGTTTCATATCGATATTAGTGATTTAAGTTAATTATTCATCTTCTTCAGCAGACTCTTCGGTAGTTTCTTCGTCTTCTACCGGTTCTTCGTCTACTGTTTCTTCTGTTGTGTCGAGTTCGGGAAGTTCCTCGGCGTCGGGTGCTATCTGCATTACCTCCTCTTCAGGGTCGGCCTCTACGCAGCATACTGAAGCAATGGCGTCGTTGCGCTTGGTGAGGTTGATGATACGCACACCTTGGGTATAGCGGCCCATCACGCGGATATCGGCAACATGTACGCGCAGGATAACGCCTGAGCGGTTTACAATCACGAGGTCATTGTCGTCGTTGACGCTCTCGAAGGCTACGAGCTCGCCGGTCTTCTCGGTGACGTTCAATGTCTTCACACCTTTGGTGCCGCGGCTTGTCTTGCGGTAGCTGTCGATGTAGGAGCGTTTGCCATATCCGTTTTCTGAGAGTACGAGTATGGTATTCTCGCTGTTCTCTGCCACGGATACCATGCCGATGACGGCGTCGTCGCCATTCTCGTCGATACGCATGCCGCGTACGCCCGAGCTTACACGGCCCATGCAGCGAAGCTCTGACTCGCTGAAGCGCACGGCGCGGCCATGGCGGTTTGCCATCAGGATTTCGCTGTTGCCGTCGGTGAGTTCTACGCCGATAAGTGTATCGCCGGGACGAAGCACGATTGCTTTCTTGCCCTTAGCCATGACGCGGGCATACTCGCTGAGTTGGGTTTTCTTGATTACGCCGTTGCGTGTGCCGAACACGAGGAAGTGGCTGTTGACATATTCGGCGTCGTCGAGCTGCTGGCAGCGGATAAATGTGCGCACCTTGTCGCCCGGCTCGATGTTGAGCAGGTTCTGCAGCGCGCGGCCCTTGCTGTTTTTGCCGCCTTCGGGAAGCTCGTACACGCGCATTTTGTATACAAGGCCCTTGTCGGTGAAGAAGAGCATGTAGTTGTGCATCGAAGCCATGTATACGTGCTCTATGAAGTCTTGGTCGCGGGTTGTTGTGCCGCGTGAGCCCATGGTGCCGCGGTTCTGGGCGCGGAATTCTGCAAGCGGTGTGCGCTTGATGTAGCCCATGTGCGAGATGGTGATGATCATGTCGTCGTCGGCGTAGAAGTCGGCGGCGTTGAACTCACCTGCGGTATATTCAATCTTTGTGCGGCGCTCGTTGCCATATTTGTTGGCGATTTCGAGCATTTCGCTCTTTATGAGCTCTTTGAGCACTGTCTCGTCGCTGAGGATAAGCTCGAGCTCTTTTATGCGGGCGTGGATAGAGTCGATCTCGTTCTGGAGGTCTTCTACGGCAAGGCCGGTGAGGGCGCGCAGACGCATATCGACGATTGCCTGTGTCTGAGGCTCGGTAAGGCCGAAGCGCTCCGACAGACGGGTGCGGGCCATGTCGGTGGTCTGTGACGTCTTGATGATCTGGATTACCTCGTCGATATTCTGTACCGCAATCATCAGACCCTCGAGGATGTGGGCGCGGTCTTTGGCTTTGCGGAGCTGGTATTCTGTGCGGCGGGTCACAACCTCACGGCGATGTTCGTTGAAGTTGAGGCAGATTTCCTTGAGGTTGAGTGTCTTGGGTCGGCCGTGTACGAGCGCCACATTGTTGACGCTGAACGACGACTGCATGGCAGTGAGCTTGTAGAGCTTGTTGAGTACGACGTTGGCGTTGGCGTCGGAGCGCAGTGTGATGACAATGCGCATACCGTCGCGGTCTGATTCGTCGTTGATGTTGGCAATGCCGTCGATTTTCTTTTCTACCACAAGCTCGGCGATACTCTTGATCATCTCCGCACGGTTTACACCGTATGGAATCTCGGTGACGACGATGAGCTCGTGCTCGGCTTTCTGCTCAATTTCAGCTTTAGCGCGGATCACAATGCGGCCGCGGCCGGTCTCGTAGGCCTCGCGCACGCCGTCGTAGCCATATATTATACCGCCGGTGGGGAAATCCGGAGCCGGGATGTAGTGCATGAGCTCGCTGATTTCCATATCCGGATTGTCGAGCAGAGCCACGCAGGCGTTGATACTCTCTGTGAGGTTGTGCGTAGGCATGTTGGTGGCCATACCTACAGCGATACCGGAGGCGCCGTTGACAAGGATATTCGGGAAGCGGGTCGGCAACACGAGCGGTTCTTTGCGGGTGTTGTCGTAGTTGGGCTGGAAGTCAACGGTATCTTCATCGATATCCCGCAGCATTTCCTCGCCAAGCTGGGCAAGACGCACCTCGGTATAACGCATGGCGGCAGGGCCGTCGCCATCGATGGAGCCGAAGTTGCCGTGGCCGTCGATAAGGGTGTGGCGCAACGACCACCACTGGGCCATGCGTACTACAGTGCCGTAGATCGACGAGTCGCCGTGGGGGTGATAGTTACCCATTACCTCGCCCACACATTTGGCTGACTTCTTGTGCGGTTTATTACTGTTGTTGCCCATCTCGTTCATGCCGAAAAGCACGCGGCGGTGAACGGGTTTCATACCATCACGTACATCCGGGAGGGCACGCGACACTATCACCGACATTGAATAGTCGATGTAGGCCGTCTTCATTTCGTTTTCAATATTGATCTTAAAGATACGATCTTCTTCCAACATACTTTATTTAGAATATGTTATATACCCCTTTGTTTACAGCTTCAAGCTGTCGAGGCAAAATTTCATACAAAGTTACGAATTTTTTTTGATTTATACGTATTTTTATGCAGTCAGACACGTGAAAAAATTGTAATTTTGACAGCGATTATCGTTTATCCGAATTTTGTGGTCTTTAAGAACAATTTTGGCACGGTAATTGTTATAAATCATATTATCCGTCCGGCTTCTCTTCACCATTTCTCCGGACGTTTTAAATTACGAATATGGAAAATAGCCAGAAATACACCCCGGCGGCGCAGGCTATGATTGAAAAACTGCGTCAGACCTGTGCCAATCACAACAACGGCACCATCATGCCGGCTCACCTTATGCTTGAACTTTGCCAGAGCAACACACGGTCGGCCGAGCTTATGGAGGCTGTGGTGGGCGCTTCGCGTCTTGCCGATCTCCGTCAGGAGCTTGATGTGGCGCTTTTCGAGCCTTCGGCTTCAGAGGGTAAGGACGCCGACTTCTTCAACCGTACAGTCACTCTTATTGTCAAACTCGCCATCATCGAGGCGCGATATATGAAATCGCAGCTCGTTGATGTGGAGCACCTGCTCCTGTCTTTGCTCCACAACAAGGATGTGCGCAATATGGCTCTCATAGCGCCTTTCATCAATGCCGGTATCGATTACGACAGCATTGCACGTCAGCTCAAAGCCGAGTTGCAACCCGATACAGACACCCCGACTGCCGAGCGCAGCGGCGATTCTGATACCGCCGAGCCCGAAGGCGAGGCTTCCGACAGTGCCGAGCGCGTCAAGGCCGGAGCTCAGAATAAATTCCGTCGCCAAGGCAGAAACGACACTCCCATGCTCGACAAATTCGGTCATGACATGACTCGTGCGGCAGAGGAGGGCACTCTTGATCCCGTCGTGGGCCGTGAGGTCGAGATTGAGCGTCTCGCGCAGATTCTCAGCCGCCGCAAGAAAAATAATCCCGTGCTCATCGGTGAGCCCGGCGTCGGCAAGTCGGCCATCGTCGAAGGTCTTGCTCTGCGTATCACCCAGCGCAAGGTTTCGCGTATTCTTTACAACAAGCGTGTGATTTCGCTTGATATGGCTTCTATTGTAGCCGGCACAAAATACCGCGGCGAATTTGAGGAGCGCATAAAGGCGATTCTCAATGAACTCGCCAAGAATCCCGACATCATACTTTTTATCGACGAGATTCACACGATTGTAGGCGCAGGCAATGCTCAGGGCTCGATGGACGCTGCAAACATGCTCAAACCGGCACTTGCCCGTGGCGAGATTCAATGTATCGGCGCTACAACGCTCGATGAGTACCGCGTCAATATTGAGAAAGACGGCGCTCTCGAACGCCGCTTCCAGAAAGTCATGGTTGAGCCCACCACTCCCGAGCAGACTCTTACAATCCTCAATAATATCAAAGGTAAGTATGAGGATCATCACGGCGTCACATACACCGACGACGCCCTTGAGGCTTGCGTGAAGCTCACCGACCGCTATGTGAGCGACCGCAATTTCCCCGACAAGGCCATCGACGCACTCGATGAGGCAGGTTCTCGCGTGAAAGTTACCCATGTGCAGGTGCCTGTGAAAGTAGAGGAGCTTGAGGCTAAGCTTGCCGAGGTCAACGCCCAGAAGGTGGCCGCAGCCCAGCGCCATGACTTTGCCACTGCTACTAAACTGCGCGACGAGGCTGCCGAAGTATCATCCGATCTCGACAAGGCCCGTAAGGAATGGGACGAGACGATAAAGGCAAACCGCGAGAGTGTTGACGCCGACAAAGTGGCTGAAGTGGTTGCCATGATGACAGGCGTGCCCGTACAGCGTATCGCTCAGGCCGAAGGTCTGCGACTCCTCGAGATGGGGCCCACTCTCAAGAAAGCCATCATCGGTCAGGACGACGCCATTGCAAAGATTGTCAAGGCCATTCAGCGCAACCGCCTCGGTCTGAAAGATCCCAACAAGCCCATCGGCACATTCATGTTCCTTGGCCCCACAGGCGTCGGCAAGACTCATCTTGCCAAGAAACTCGCCGAATATCTCTTCGACAGCGCTGATACCCTCATCCGTATCGACATGAGCGAATATATGGAGAAATTCAGCGTGTCGCGTCTTATCGGTGCGCCTCCCGGATATGTCGGTTATGAAGAGGGCGGTCAGCTCACCGAGCGCGTGCGCCGTCATCCCTATTCGGTAGTGCTTCTCGACGAGATAGAGAAAGCGCACCCCGATGTGTTCAACCTGTTGCTTCAGGTTATGGATGAAGGCCGCCTTACCGACAGCCTCGGACGCCGTATCGATTTCAAGAACACGATTATAATCATGACGTCGAATATCGGCACTCGCCAGCTCAAGGAGTTCGGCAGCGGCGTTGGCTTCAACACCCGCGAGGTTGATAAGGAATACAGCCACGGTGTGCTCACAAAGGCGCTCAACAAGGCTTTCTCGCCTGAGTTTCTCAACCGTATCGACGATGTGATTATCTTCGAGACACTCGACCGCGACGCCATCTTCAAGATTATCGATATCGAGCTTGCCGGTTTCTACAAGCGTCTGGCAGCCCTCGGCTATACTGTCACCCTCAGCGACGAGGCAAAGAATTTCATCGCTTCGAAAGGCTGCGATGTTCAGTTCGGCGCCCGTCCGCTCAAACGAGCCATTCAGAAATATCTCGAAGACGAGCTCGCCGAGTTGCTCCTCTCGCAAAAGGTAGGACAGGGCGACGAGATAATCGTAGGCTTCGACACCGAGCAGCAGAAGATTGTCACTCAGGTGATTTCATCTGCCGAGCAACCTTCTATCGAGTGATATGACTGTCAAAGAATATCAATCCCCCTGCGGCACACTTACCTTGGGTGCCGAGGGGGATTTTATTGTTATGTGCCGATGGGGTGGCGCGGGCACGGAAGAGGGCGACTCTGCGGTTATTGAAGAGGCAATCCGACAGCTCGACGCCTATTTCTCCGGCAGCCTGAAAGTTTTTGACTTGCCTTTGAGATTCTTGGGTACCGATTTTCAAAAAGAAGTATGGCAGGCGCTCTGCGACATTCCTTGTGGTCAGACTGTCAGCTATTCAGCTGTCGCACGAAGGCTTGGCCGTCCGTCGGCTGTCCGCGCTGTAGCTAATGCCGTCGGCAAAAATCCGATAAACATTATCTGCCCCTGCCATAGAGTGATAGGCAGCGACGGCAGTCTTACCGGCTATGCCGGAGGGCTCGAGGCAAAGAAGATGTTACTTGAGCTCGAAACCGAGCTTCTTGGCGGCTTCGATGGCGAAGGTGTCGGCGCATGAGGGGTAGCCGGCGTCGCGGATAGCTGTCTCGCGTGCCCTGATTGCCAGCACTGCATTTTGTTGGGCCATAGAGTTCTCGGGCAAGGCTGCTGCCTCTTCGCCCATCTCACGTCCGGCTGCGGCTGCCGCTTCAAGTTCAGCATCGTTGGCGTCGGGTGTCGCGTCTCCGCAGGCCGTCAGGCATATCGCCGCCATGATAGTAAATAAAAATCTCATAATAATATTATCGCAAGTTTGGCACATGCTTCGGCGTCGTCCAAGGCATTGTGATGATTGTCAAGCGGTATTCCGAAAAATTCGCACAGCATGTCGAGTGATTTCGACGGGCACATGCCACGGGGTATTGTCTTGCGTGCCGCTTTGAGGGTACAGAGAAACTCTTCCGGCTCGTCGAGGCCATAAACGCGGCAGGCCGCAGGTATACATCCTCTGTCGAATTGGGCGTTGTGCGCTACCAACGGAAGTCCCTCAAGCCATTCTTGCCAGTCGGCCCATACATCGCCGAAGTTTGGCGCGTCCCATGTGTCTTCTTCCGAAAGACCGTGCACTGCCGTGTTGTAGCGCGAATACCATTCGGGTTCGGGGCAAATCAGCGAATATTTGCGGTCTACTACAACGCCGTCTTTCACTTTGACGGCGCCGATTGAGCAGATACTCGACCGCTCGCGGTTGGCCGTCTCCACATCTACGGCTACGAAATTATCCATCTATCAACTGCTGTGCTTTGGCGGCCACATCTTCCATCAGCCAGCGTGGCGTCGATGTTGCGCCGCAGATACCGATAGATGTAGCCCCGGCGATCCATGATTCTTCGAGTTGCGACGGGTCGGCTACAAGATAGGTGCGGCTGTTGACCTCGCAGCATTGCCGGTAAAGTATTTTGCCATTGCTGCTTTTGGCTCCGGCAACGAATAAAATCACATCCTTGCCGGCGGCGAAATCACGCAGATGGCCTACACGGTTGGCTACCTGTCGGCAGATTGTGTCGTAATATTCGAAATGCACTCCGGGAGCTATGCGGTTTTGTATTTCTTCGATTATCTCATTGAAGCCTTCGAGCGACTTCGTTGTCTGCGAGTAGAGTGCTATGTCGCGGTTGAAATCGATTTTGTCAAGCCCCGAGAGGTCTTCTATCACGATGGCATTGCCCTCGGTCTGCCCTACAAGACCGTTGACCTCGGCATGACCGTTCTTGCCATAGATGACAATCTGGGTGCGGTTGCCGTCGGCGTCGTATTTAGCTTTTATCCGTTGCTGCAGTTTGAGCACTACCGGGCAAGTGGCGTCGATAATCTCAATGCCCATCTTGTCGGCTATTCGGTAGGTCGACGGCGGTTCGCCATGGGCGCGGAGTAGCACCTTCTCTCCTCTGAGCTCTTCAAGGCGGCTGTGGGTGATAGTCTCAAGCCCTTTGCCGCACAGACGCTCAACCTCGGCAGAGTTGTGCACGATGTCGCCGAGGCAATAGAGGCGCGAGCCCTTGGCAAGCTCTTCCTCGGCCTTGCGTATGGCGGTAACAACGCCGAAGCAGAAACCCGATTCGCAGTCTATTTCGATAGAAATGGCGCTCATTTGCCGGTCACGCGTTTGAATTGGTCAAGCAGCCAGCGGTCTTGCTCTTCGATAGTCATGTTGGAGTTGTCGATGGCTATGGCGTCGTCGGCGCGGCGCAGCGGGCTTTCCTCGCGCGTGGTGTCGATGTGGTCGCGGTGTACTACATTTGCCAGTACCTCTTCGTAGGTGACACTGGCGCCCTTGTCAACCATTTCCTTGAAGCGGCGTTGGGCGCGTGTCTCAGCCGAGGCGTCGACGTAGATTTTCAGCTCTGCGTCGGGGAATACTACTGTGCCGATGTCGCGGCCGTCCATCACAATGCCGCGGCTGCGTCCCATCTCTTTCTGCATGGCCACAAGAGCATGACGTACTGCCGGAAGTGCCGCTACGGGCGATACCGCGTTCGACACTCGCAGACGCCTGATCTCGCTCTCCACGTCTACGCCGTTAAGTATGGTGTGCTGTGTGCCGTCGGCCTGAGGTTCGAAATCTATATGTATGTGAGGCAGAGCGGCCTCGAGGGCCTCGGAATCGGGAGTGCCGTCGGCGCCGATGAGGCCTGCTTCAAGTGCGAAGAGCGTCACGGCGCGATACATCGCTCCGGAGTCGATATAGCGGTAGCCGATTGCCGAGGCAAGGCGGCGTGCCATAGTGCTTTTGCCTGACGATGAAAATCCGTCGATGGCTATGATGATGGGTTGTGTTTCCATTATTGGATTAAGTCGCTGAAATTATACGACAGGTTGAACATGAATGTTGTCGCACCGGTATGCGGCTGGGCGAAAGCAAGCGATATGCCGAAGCTCTTCACCTTGATACCGCCGCCGAGAGTGAAACCCGAAAGCATATTGCGCTTGTAGGTGCTCATGTCGGTGCGTGTCTTGTAGTTGTAGCCTAAAGAGATGTAATAGTTCGGGCTGGAGATAAGGTCAATGCCGAAAACGAGATGTCTGAACAGATTCGACATGAATTTATCTTTCTCCTGCGGCTGAGCGCTTTCCGAGCCGTCGCCTGTATCGGTATAGGGCAGGTGCCATTTGGTGAGATTCCATGCCGTGATGGAGAATCTCAGCGGAAATGAGCCGAACGACTGCGACCAGCCGAGGCGTACGTCGAAGGGCAGACGGTCGTGTGTCTCGTAGAAGCGCTTCACCTGTCCGCCAAGGTTTGCCACCACAAGCGACAGCGAAAGGTCGCGGTCTGCGTCGTAGTAGTTCACGCCGAGGTCGGTGGCGAGGGCAAAGGCTGAGAACTCGGCGTAGGAGCTGTAGATGGCTTTCACTGCGATACCGCCGCGCAGACGGTCGGTGATGTCGTGTGAGTACATGCCGCTGAACGATACATCCTTGGGCGAGAACGAGCCGATGATGGTGCCGTCTGAGGTCGCTTCTTTTATCGAGCCGTAGCCGAAATACTGGATTGCGGCCGACCACCCGGCATGTTCGCCGGCGCTGTGCGCATAGCGTGCTCCCGCGAAATTAGACCCGCCTACATAGTGCATATAGTTCATCCCCAGCATATTGCTCATCTCCGGGCCGAGGAGCGCCGGGTTCTGGTCGATAGTCGACACATCATCGTCGACAAGGCTGATATTAACTCCGCCAAGACCGTAGATTTTTGCAGATGAGCTGATATTGAGAAAGTTATATGCCGTGCTTCCGTTCTGCGCCGAAACGCAGACAGAAGTTGCCAGCAACAGGAGAATATATGTCAGTGGGCGTAATTTCATTTTCGAATCCGTTCTTACATTTACATTAACGCAAAAACGGGCGGTCTATTGTATCAGCGCTGCGGTTCGTACTTTTTGTTGATCAATTCGGGGTCGTTGAAATAGTCGATCCGCATTGCATGACGCACTTTCTCGAGAGTCTGCGCGGCCACTTTGCGGGCCTCTTCGCTGCCTCGGCGCAGCACCTCGTAAACGGCGGGGATGTCCTGCTCATAATGTTTGCGGCGCTCGCGGATGGGCACAAGTGTCTCTTCAAGCACGTTGATAAGCAGTTTTTTCACAGTTCCGTCGCCTACACCGCCTCGCGTATAGTGGTCTTTGAGTGCCTGCAGGCTGTCGTAGTCGGGCAGATAGCGGCGCACATGCTCGTCGTCGGCAAAAGCGTCGAGATATATGAAGGGGCAGTTGCCTTCGAGATGGCCGGGGTCTTCGATATTGAGGTGGAGAGGGTCGGTATACATGCTGTTGACCTTTTTCTTGACCTCTTTGGGGGTGTCTGACAGATATATGCAGTTGCCCAGCGATTTGCTCATCTTGGCTTTTCCGTCGGTGCCGGGGAGGCGCAGACAGGCGGCGTTGCTCGGCAGCAATATCTCGGGCTCGGTGAGTGTATCGCCGTAGATGTTGTTGAAGCGGCGCACGATCTCGCGGCAGAGCTCTATCATAGGCTCCTGATCTTCGCCTACAGGCACGGTGGTGGCGTTGAAGGCGGTGATGTCGCTGGCCTGGCTTATGGGATAGGTGAAGAATCCGACAGGTATGTTGGCCTCAAAATTGCGCATTTTGATTTCGGTCTTGACCGTCGGGTTGCGCTGCACGCGCGATACAGTGACAAGATTCATGTAGTAGAATGCCAACTCGCACAGCTCAGGCACCTGCGACTGGATGAAAATCGTGCATTTCTCCGGGTCGAGACCCACCGAAAGATAGTCGAGGGCTACCTCGATGATGTTCTGGCGCACCTTTTCGGGGTTGTCGGCATTGTCGGTGAGAGCCTGTGCGTCGGCTATCATGATGAATACCTTGTCGAACTCACCTGAGTTCTGCAATTCCACACGTCGTTTGAGTGAGCCCACATAATGTCCGAGGTGAAGACGGCCGGTGGGACGGTCGCCGGTAAGTATAATTTTACTCATTACAGTATATTTTTTCTTCTTGAAGTGCAAAGTTAACGATAATACTCAATTCTCGCAAGCCTCAAAGCGTGCAATATTTTCCGGCGCAGGTTTTGCCGGTATGGCGAGGTGTCCTTTTACGCCGAGAGCGGAGGCGGCAAGAGTGAAGTGAGAGAGGGCAATGCCCATGTCGAGCATGGTGTAGGCGTTGTCGGTGGCGGAAGTGAATGTGGCGTTGCCGCTGCTGTCGACGATGATACGCCAAGGCTGCGCGTTGGCGGCCGACGGAGCGAGTCTGACGGCTTCAAGGATTTGACTGTAGCACTGAGGAGCGTCTGCTGAAAGGCTGAAAAGCTTTTCAAAAGGCTTGCGCGACCTCGACCGCACCATGCTCCCCTGCAAGACTTCGATAAACCTCTTGTGATCGGCGGGTATGCCGAACGGTATCCGCCACAACTTTTTCGCCCTTGCTCAGTTTTACGGCCTTTTCAATGTCTTTCGACTTGAACGTACCCGCTAACCAGCAGGAGCCCAAGCCTGCGGCAGTCATGTCAAGTACGATTTTCTCTGCCTCCATGGCGCAGCATAGAGTGCTTTTTGCGCTCCCGTCGGTAATCAGCGCCAACCATGCGGGAGCGTTGCGGATGACGCCGTAGGTGCCGATGTGTGGGCTTATTTCACTTTCAATAAGCACTATACGATATCCTTGTCCGCCGGCTGATGATATGTCGGCTTTTATACGGGTCATCACCTCGTCAGATGGCAGTTTGCCGCTGAATGTTCGAAGAGAGCGGCGCTCTTTGATTGCTTCTAAAATTTCCATATCGCTTTTAAATTTATTTAATGCAAAGGTACGCATTTGCGGATACTAATTATTGTCGAAATTTTGAAAGTTTGGAAAAAATGCCTAAATTTGTGGAGTCATACATGACTGAATGCGTAAATGAAATACATCGGAGCCCATATAGACGCGGATACTGATTTCGCGCAAATACCTGTCATGGCATCAAATCTCGGTGCCACGGCCTTTTCGTTCTGCCCTGTCGACGCCCGCCGCTGGTCATCTCCGGCCTACGATCCGGCAATGGCTGAGGGCTTCAAGGCTGCCTGTGCCGACTTGGGCTATGGCGCACGGCAGATATTGCCTCATGCCTCGCTGCTGCTCAATCTTTGTTCGCCCGATTCTCGTAAATTGAAATTATCGCGCGTGTCGTTGATTGACCAGATGAAGCGCTGCGCCCAACTCGGCCTCGATATGCTCAATTTCCACCCCGGAGCCACCCTCAAGGAGATGACCGAAGATGAGGCGACAGCGCTTGTGGCCGAGAGCATTAACTATGTGCTTGAGCGCACCGAGGGAGTGTCAGCTGTGATTGAGAATACTGCCGGCCAAGGCTCGAATATCGGTTATACATTCGAACATCTTGCTGCCATCATCGCCGGGGTTGAGGATAAGACCCGTGTCGGGGTCTGTATCGACACTTGCCATGCCTCGGCTGCCGGATATGACATGTCGACTCCTGAGGCATACGAAGATACATGGAGCCGCTTCGACGCTATAATCGGTCGCCGCTATCTCCGCGGCATGCACATCAACGACGCCATGCGCCCTACCGGCTCGCGTATCGACCGTCATGCTCCTGTGGGCAAGGGCACACTCGGCAATGATTTCTTTGCCATGCTGATGGCCGACAATCGCCTTGATGAAATACCGATGATACTTGAGACTCCCGACCCCTCGCTATGGCATATAGAGATAGATTGGCTTAAAGCCCATACTTGAAAGGGTTAAAGCGCTTTCAGCGCGGTTTATATAGTTTAAAAGTTTAATTTAATACCTAAACTGTGCAGTCCTTTTAAACACAAATAAACAAGATTCGCAAGCGAAACTTAATATTATATCATACTTAACTACCTTACATGAAATCACAACGAGATTTGAGTTTTTGGAAATTGTGGAACCTCAGCTTCGGCTTTTTCGGTGTGCAGATAGCCTACGCACTGCAGAGCTCGCAGGTTAGCCGCATATTCTCCACCATCGGGGCTGACCCGCACGACCTGAGCTATTTCTGGATTCTACCACCGCTGATGGGCCTTATAGTGCAGCCCATAGTGGGCAGCGCCAGCGACCGCACATGGACGCGCTTCGGCCGTCGCCTGCCTTATCTGCTGCTTGGCGCCGCTGTGGCGATTCTGGTGATGTGCCTTCTTCCCAATTCAGGCTCTTTCGGCCTGTCGGTTGCAAGTGCCATCATCTTCGGCCTTGTAATGCTTATGCTTCTTGACACCTCCATCAACATGGCCATGCAGCCTTTCAAAATGCTTGTGGGCGATATGGTCAACGAGAAGCAGAAAGGTCTCGCTTATTCCATACAGTCATTCCTGTGCAATGCCGGCTCGGTAGTAGGATATATCGCTCCATTCGTACTCGCTTGGTTTCTGAGCAATACAGCCCCTGCCGGCGAGGTGCCTCCTACGGTTACATGGGCTTTCTATCTCGGTGCATTCATCCTCGCCCTTTGCGTGATATATACCTTTGCCAAGGTAAAGGAAATGCCTCCGCATGAGTATGCGCAGTTCCACGGTATCGACGACAGCAAATCTGAGAATGTGAAGTCTGAAAGCATGCTGCGGCTTCTTGTAAAGGCTCCGAAAGTGTTCTGGACCGTAGGCATAGTCCAGTTTTTCTGCTGGGCGGCATTCCTCTACATGTGGACATATTCTACCGATGCCGTCGCTCTTCAGGCTTTCGACGCACCATCCATGCAGACTGTGACTGGCGTCACTATCGACGGCAAGCAATATAACGACAAATTCATTTTCAACACTGACCGCCCGGTAATCATCGCTGGCCGTCTGGCCTTGGCCGGTATCGAGGTCGACGGCGAGTTCTCGCGTCCTCAAACTGTTGTTCTCGACGGCGACACACTGATAAAAGAGGGTAGTGTGGTGCTCAGCAACGGTATTGAGAAAGTGTCGTCGGCAAATGCTCTCATAGCTTCAACCGGAGCGACCGTGAATATCGACGGCCGCAATGTAGTGCTCAAAAAAGGTGCGAACACAGTATCCGAGCTGTCGCTTATCGAGCCCTCTACGGTGCTCACCCTCGCCCACATAGCGAATCTCGACCACGGCAGCGGCAAATATATACTTGAGCAGACAAGCGACTTGCCATCTGTAGACTCGCCCGCTGAGATAGAGCTGAATTACAATACTATCCTCAATCCGGCCACATCGCAATATCAGAGTGCCGGCGACTGGAATGGTATCCTGCTCGCCATCCAAGGCATAGCGGCCGTTCTCTGGGCTATAGTGCTTGGCGGAGCCAAACGCCGTAAACCGGCCTATTCGCTCAGTCTGCTTATCGGCGCTGTGGGCTTCATATCAGTCTTCTTTATACACAATCAGTATGTGCTTTGGATCAGCTACGCGATGATGGGCTGTGCTTGGGCTGCTATGCTCGCAATGCCATTCACCATCTTGACAAACGCACTCTCGGGCGGAAATATCGGCACATATCTTGGGCTCTTCAACTGTACCATCACCGTGCCTCAGATTGTGGCAGCACTTTGCGGCGGCATGATACTCCATTGCTTCCCCGCTGCCGACAACGGCGCTCCGCTTACCGTAGGCATGCTCCTCGTGTCGGGCATATTGCTCGTGTTGGGAGCGGCAAGCGTATGGATCATACGCGAGACTTTCGGCTCTCAGGAGCACCGCACGGCATAATCCTACCATAAAATATCAGCGGCGGGCGCCCGGTAAATCCGCAGGCGTCCGCCGCTGTCGTTGTGTTCGTATCGTTTATTTGTGATATGGCACCCAGTCGGTGATTACATAATCAACACCCATATTGATGTATTTGATGATATCATCGTAAGCAGATGGATACCATACAATATATTTTAATCCGGAAGAATGGAATGACTCAACCGATTGTGGATATTCGTCAAGCGATTGGCTCGACACCGATATTCCTGAGATATTCCAATCAAGACAAAAATCAATTTCTACGTTGTTGATGTCGGTAGTGCGGATGAAAACTGACGACGCTCCTTCTTTTGCCAACATCCTGCACTTTTCACTGCTCCATGCGGTATAAAAAAGTTTATCTTTATATTGATAATCACTTACAGCATTCAGAATATCGCTTATTTCAGCAGTCTTAAGGTCAAGCAGCAAGATTTTATTATGATACTTTTTATGAAGTTCAAGGACATCAGTAAGCGATGGTATTTTTTCTCCATTTACAAGTTTATAGGATTGCACTTCTTCAAGAGTCATGTCAATTATTTGTTTGCCATTAATTTCAGTATAATGATAAATGGCAAATTTACCATCAGATGTTTGTTGAAGATCAACTTTCGTACCGGCAAACCAAGTGTCTTCAAATGCAAGTCGATAAGCTGTAAGAGAGTTTTCGGCAGAACCGGGTAAATCCCAAATACCATGATCGGATATTAGTTTCGATTTTACCGGTGAGGGACTGTCCGGCAATTTATGCGATGGCTCATCGCTACAGTTCATTGTCGCGATTGCCAGCGTTGATAAAATAATCAGTTTTATTATTTTCATCCTGTTATTGTTCACTATAATACGGTATCCAGTCAGTTACTACCATATCAGCACCAAGGTTTAGATATTCTAATATGCTGTTGTAGTGAGCCGGCGACCAGGCCAGATATTTCAGACCTCTGCGGTGATACTCTTCTACTGATTGAGGGTGCTCACTTATCGACCCGGTGTATACCGAAACTCCGGAAAGGCCATTATCTATGCAATAATTCAAATCAACCTCACTTATATCCCAAGTAATCAAATATACCGGCGAAAGGTCGGCTTCTCTTAATATCCGGCAGATTTTGGTGCTGAACGATTTGTATATCAGTTGGTCTTTGTGTGGATAATCTTTGATATACTCTACAAAATCTTCCGACTCCATACCTTTTAGATCGAGCATGAGATATTTATTGGGATATGCGCTTAGGAGTTCGAGAGCTTCGTCAAATGTAGGTATAGTTTCTCCATTACTGAGCTTATGTGATTGTATATCCTTTAGTGGCATTTCAGTTAGCGGAATGCCGTTGATATTCATATCATGGTACAACACGAAGTAGCCGTCGGATGTTTCATAGATATCAGTCTCTGCTCCTATGAACCAATCACTTTCGAACGCAAGCTGGAGTGAGGCAAGAGAATTCTGCGACGCACCCGGCACATTCCATAGTCCTCGATGGGCTATCAGTTTGCCCATAACCGTGCTATCCTGAGGCGCAGGAGCTTTTGGCTCGTCACTGCATCCTATTAAAAGAAGATAGAATGCCAACATCAATAGTTGTGTTTCAATTGATTTGCTCATTTTTTTTGAAGTTGTTAATACAAAGTTAAACAATTCTGTCGGTTGGTGGAATTTTGTAAATGTTAATAAACAATAAAACTCCTCGCCTAATTGGTAAGGAGTCTTATATAGTGCAAGGCTGTAGTTTAAACCACTTGCCAAGAAGAGCCGTTGAATACAAGCAGTTTGTTGGCGTAGGGAGAGGTGGTGCAGAAATACTGTCGCCCTACAAAGTTTATGCCGGCGCTTTGGTCGTTTGCCGTCTCCCATGTTCCGCAATCTGTCAGTTTGCCTTTTGAGATATTGTTGGAAAATATCACTGTAAGATTGCTTGGCATTCGCGTTGGCCCCTCGTTGTAGTTTTGGAAGAGTCCTCGGGAACCGGTGGTCTCGTTGTTGCAGATTTTAATGATTCCCGAGAGGTTGTTTGCTCTGGCGTTGTCGAGGCCGTTCCAAAGGTATCCATATACTTTATTGTTGGTGAGTTCGAGGTTGTCTATACGGCTGCCGTAGAGTATGGTCATGCCTTTGTTTCCTCCACCGTCTTGAAAGCGGAGAATGTTGCCGTCGATAATCAGATTGTGGGTAACATTTTTGTCGTCACCATCAGTACCGGGATAGTTGCCTTGGGCCATAACAAGCATATCGATCTGTCCGACATTGTTTCGGATTGTTACATAGTCCGTGAAGCCGAAGCAGTTGATAAATCCGACAGAATTCGGAGCATAGATGTAGTTGTTTTCGATGAGGGTGAATTGTCTATTCAGTTGGCGATTTTCATTCGGGCCGTCGGTTACGCCATTCCAAGGCTCAATGATGTAACCTACGAAGTCAGGCAGATCAAAGTAGCAGTTTCGGATAATCACACCGTTCTGAGGCCCTATGCAGTTACTCAACACAGACCCTGCCGGGCATGAATCTGGATTGCTGGAATAGTGGGATTTTACAGATATCATATTTATACCCGGAACAATCTGGCCTTCTGCGTTAAGTTTTGCTGTGTAGGCGATAAACGTACACCCGTCAATCACTACGTCGTGGGCATTGTAGAGGTCGATTACATCAGCCGACAGTGGTAGCGGTGATTCGCCGATGGAGTTTCGGCCATCGAATGTGCAGTTGAGTATTCGGCTGTGGCTGCCGCAGTGTATTGTCTCGTAGTTGTCGTTGACGTTGTAGCCGAAGAGGAATGTGCAGTTTTCGACGTGCACAGTTCCCTGCAAGCCCACATTGTCTACCATACAGTCGCGGAGTATAAGCCAGTTCATTTGTTCACTCGTTCGATTGTCAGGATCTTTTTCCCCTGCTACAACACCGGCTGAGATTGTAAGGAAGTTGCTTCCTGCGGGATTGTTGTCCTTATTGAGCGGATAGTCACTTGCCCAAATATCGCAATTTGTAAATATATTATAGTCGGTATGATTCTTACGGCGATTTACCATGCTCCAGCCGTCTTTGTTTGCGAAAATACGCTCAAAGCGGCAGTTTTCAGCATGCATTTGGAAATTGCTTTTGCCGTCAATCTGAATTGAATTGACCTTGTCGGAGGTGATATGCAGAGTTCCTCTTGGTGCACCACTTCCGGGCAGCATTACGCGGCACTCCGTTGTGGTATGGATTTCGAAGTGGTCGTCAGCGGTGCTCTTTATGTAATCACCGTCGGTCATAAATACAGCTTCAGTTTCGGTATAAATGATTTTATTCTGGCTCTCGTCTACATTTGGAGTGGCCGGGCTTGCAAGGGTCAGATAGGAATAATAGTCTGTGTTGCGGCTCTTATAAGAGTCTGAATTGTTGGGCATGTAAATGCGGAATCCTTTGTCTTTTCCGCTCTTGATCGAACCGCCCTCAATGCGAAGTTCGCAGCCGTTAGGGAGCGTGAGATTGCCTCCCAAGGTGAAGTCACTCTCTACGATGTAAATCGTATCAAGCTTGTTTAGCTCTCGTTGAGTAAGAGTGTTGACTCCGTTAACGATGTTGTCGGGTATTATTACTGTATTCATAAATATATTGTTTAGACAATTTAAACGTATGAATATGTCAGTCAGTTTGATTATTGGTTGTTAAAAAAAAATTAATTATTTGTTTGCTTTGGGTTTAAAGTTGTTGTGGTCAAGGAAAATTCGTATAATTGCAAAAATTATCACTAAGTTCATAATAATGAAAAGTACCCTGCAAACAGTACTTTCGATGTTAGTATGTCTTTTCTTCGTTCATTCACTCAGCGCAAAAGATATCAATATCGAAGAATGGCAAGGAAGCAGTCGCGCTTCCGGTAAATTGCCCCTGATGTTTATCAACACAGAGAATGGCGACTCGATTCTCGACAAAGAAACCAAAATTCCTGCCGGACTGTGGATTGAGATTCCTGAGAACTGTCCTGAAAAAGACTTCGCTCTCGGCTCGAAAGACGCTCCCATTTCTCTTGAAATCAAAGGCAGGGGAAACTCTACTTGGAAAATGCCCAAGAAACCATACAAGCTCAAATTCACAAAAAAGACAGCCATCCTCGGCATGCCCAAACATAAGCATTTCGCTTTGCAGGCATGCTACGGCAATGCCATCGATTGGGGTGCGGCAGTCGGCGGTATGGAGCTTGGCCGCCTTACGGGCATGCCATGGTGCTCTCGTGTAGAACCTGTAGAATTAATCCTCAACGGCACATACGAAGGCCTCTATTTCGTATTCGAGAGCATTAAGATAGATGAAAACCGCGTTGACATCTATGAACAGCCCGAAGAGAACACCGATCCGGCCACGATACCCTACGGTTGGCTCGTAGAGCTTGATAACTACGAAGACGAGTTCCAGATTAAAGTACCAGAAAACCCGAATACCGGCTCTATTATGCGCGTCACTCATAAATCGCCTGAACTCCTGTCAGACCAACAACGAGATTGGCTTATCAATGACTTTACAGAAATGTGCAAGGTTATTTATGCCGATTCAGCAACGGCAGAGCGTTGGGTGGATTACATCGAGCCACTTTCACTTGCCCGTTATTATATTGTCCGCGAGGTGATGACTGACCCCGATGGTTTCAATGGCAGCACATACCTTAACAAAGATAATGACGGTGATACACGGTGGCATTTCGGCCCGATGTGGGATTGCTCGGTAAGCCCCCACAATGTAGATCCCTATTGGACTATGGACAACCTCCCGTCATGGTCGACTTGGCAGTTGATCCCCGGAATCAAGACAACTGCTAATTTTGAAAAAGCTCTATTGCAAGTCTGGTCGGACTTCTATCCTGAGCAATTCAATACAATCACAGATTATCTCCATGACCTTAATGAGCGTGTGCTGGAGGCCGACATTATCACTTGGGAAAGATGGGGCGAACCCTACGAGAAACCGTATAAAGGATTGGTTGACTATGTATTGCGTCTCTTGACCCGCAAGGCCGCATTTATGGACGATTACTATCAATCTCTCATCTCCGCCGGGGTTGAAGATGTAGTCTCTGACGCCGAGCTTGTAGCCGAGAGATACTACACCCTCGAAGGCATTGAGCTCGCCCAGCCGCTCACAAACGGCCTGTATATCAAATCGTCAGTCTACTCCGACGGCACTGTAAAGACATCAAAAGTACTTGCCAGATAATATCTTAAAGATTAGAATAAAAAAGGAGGCCTCAACGAATGTTGGGCCTCCTTTTTGTAGGTGTGCTGCTTGTCAGTCTTTCTTGATGGGAGCGACAGTGGTGTCGTGCTTTATGCCGTCGCGCTTGAGGAGGGCGTCGATTGTCGGGTCTTGTCCGCGGAAACGGCGGTAAAGCTCGGCAGGATGTTCTGTGCCACCGCGGGTGAGGACGTTCTTGCGGAAGCTGTCGGCTGCTTCTTTGTTGAAGATACCGCGTTCCTTGAAATAAGCAAATGCATCGGCGTCGAGCACCTCGGCCCATTTGTAGCTGTAGTAGCCGGCAGCATAGCCGCCTGAGAAGATGTGGCTGAATTGCGGTGATGTCATAGTACCTTCTACATCATCGAATACGCGTACACTTTCGATAGCTGCCGATTCGAAAGCTACAGGGTCGGCAACAGGCTCGGTGATAGTGTGCCATGCCATGTCGAGGTAGCCGAATCCGAGCTGACGCATGCACTGGTATGCGGCGCCGTACTGCTGAGATTTGACGAGGCGCTCTACGAGCTCATCGGGAATAGCCTCGCCGGTCTGATAATGACGGGCAAAGGTGTCGAGGAATTCGCGCTCGGTGAGGTAGTTCTCGTTGAACTGCGAGGGCAGCTCAACGAAGTCGCGGTAGACATTTGTGCCCGAAAGAGACGAATACTTGGTGTCGGCGAGCAAACCGTGAAGCGAATGGCCGAACTCGTGCAGGAATGTCTCAACCTCGTAGGGGGTGAGTAGCGAAGGCTTGTCGGCTGTCGGTTTGGTGAAATTCATCACTATGCTCACGTGCGGACGCGAGGCAGTGCCGTCTTCCTCAATCCATTCTTCCTTGAAATTAGTCATCCATGCACCGGGACGCTTTGAGGCGCGGGGGAAGAAATCGGTATAAAGTACGCCGATATACTTGCCGTCGGCGTCGTTTACATCGTAGGCTTTCACATCGGGGTGATAAACCTCAATCTTTTCATTGGGCGTGAAAGTGAGGCCATAAAGCTTTGTGGCAAGGCCGAAGACACCCTTGACAACATTGTCGAGCTCAAAATAAGGGCGAAGAGCCTCTTCGTCGAAGGCATATTTCTCACCTTTGAGTTTGTTGGAGTAGTAGCTGTAATCCCAAGGCATGATTGTCACCGGGTGTCCCTCGTATTTTGAGGCAAACTCGGTAAGCTCGTCGAGCTCGGCCTTAAGTGCGGGCTTATATGCGTCGCGAAGCTTGTCAAGAAGCTCATAGACGGCGGCAGGATTCTCTGCCATCGTACGTTTGAGGCTGTGGTCGGCGTATGTCTTGCTGCCGAGGAGTTTGGCAATTTCAAGACGCAGCTCGCTGATACGCTTGATGTTGTCGATGTTCGAATATTCGCCTTTGGTGTTGCGGCCGTTATAGAGACGGTACATTTTCTCGCGGAGGTCGCCACGGGTCGAATATTTGATAAATGCGCTGTATACAGGCTGGTCAAGCGTGAAGAGATACTCACCTTTGCGGCCGTTGGCTTCCGCGGCTTCGGCTGCTGCCGAAATAGAGCTCTCAGGGAGGCCGTCGAGGTCGTTGGCGGTCAGATAAATCTGATAAGTGTTCATCTCCTTGAGGACATTCTGCCCGAATGCGGTGGTCAAAGCCGAAAGCTCGGCCGAGAGTTTCTTGTATTTTTCGCGGTCGTCACCTTGCAGATTGGCACCGGAGAGAGCGAAAGAATCGTAGGTCTTCTGGAGCAACATCTCATCTTCAGGAGTGAGATTGAAGAGCTTGCGGTCGTCATATACCGCTTTGACGCGTTTCCAAAGTTCTTCATTCAGAATAAGAGAGGTAGAGTAGTCGCTGAGTTTACGCGAAGCCTCCACAGCCACCTCCATCATGGCGTCACTGCTGTTTGCCGACAACAGGGGGTAGAAAGCACCGAGCACACGGTTGAGATCCTCGCCCACGCGTTCGAGCGCCACGATAGTGTTCTCGAAATCCGGACGGGTGCGTTGCTTGGTGATAGCGTCAACCTCTTGACGGGCAAGCTCGATACCGCGGTCGATAGCCGGCATCCAAAGGCTGTCGTCTATTTGGCTGAAAGGTATTGTGCCGTGGGCTGTGCCCTCAAAGGGCTTAAAAAATAAATTCTCTGCCTGTAGTGACATAGTAGTCAGGGTGATAAGGAGGGTTAAAACCGAAATAAAAAATCTATTCATTAGCAATAATCGATATTTTGCTGTTAATATAGTGCAAAGATACGGATTATTCGCCCATTACAATATCAGAACGAATAAAAAATGATTTTTTCTCCAAAAAAAGAACTAAAAAAATTTGCATGTCAAAAAAAATTACTAACTTTGCACTCGCAAACCGAAAGGGCCATGCACTGATTATTGGAGAGGTGCCGGAGTGGTCGATCGGGGCGGTCTCGAAAACCGTTGTACCCTTACGGGTACCCAGGGTTCGAATCCCTGCCTCTCCGCAAAGTGAAAGCTGCAAGTTTAAGACTTGCAGCTTTTCCTTTTATAATAAGTTGAATGATATGTGTTTATGGTGCTTTTGACGACTCTCGGAAGGCCGGTGCAAATTGGGTCGGTAAAGCTCTGTCAAGGCCCGGTTCATGCAAAAATGTGCATGTTTTGTGATACAAAATTTTCGGACGTCCGGAGAAAAATTTTTTTAGTTAAAACCTTGTTTTATTGCAATTTTTATAACATTGTCTCGGCGGTTTTCGAAGAGGTCGTAGGCCGCTTCAATCTGAGAGAATGGGTAAGTGTGGGTAATCAGCGGTGTGGTATCGATTTTGCCCTCGGAGATGAGCCGTAATATCTCGTCGCAATCGCAACCGTCGACTCCGCCCGTCTTGAACGTCAGATTCTTACCATACATCTCCGGCAGCGGCAGGATTTGGGGCTTATCGTAAAGCGCCACGACCGTAACGATAGCATTCGGGCGGGCGGATTTCCATGCCAGCCGGAAAGTATCGTCAGCACCTGCTACCTCTATCACCCGGTCGGCACCACCATGGTCGGATATCTGCATTGTTTTTTCAAGGCAATCATCGGGAGACACCACGGTCACATCCGGATAAAGGTTCTTTAGAAAGTCTCGGCGGCCTTTATCCTGTTCGCATACTATAATGTGCTTGGGCTTATAGAGCATGACGCATTGCAGAGTGCAAAGTCCGGTAGGGCCGGCGCCGATAATCAGCACGGTGTCTTCTTCGCCAATCTCGGAAATCTTTGCGGCCCAATAGCCTGTAGCAAGAATGTCGCCGACAAAGAGTGCCTGCCGGTCGCTGACATTATCGGGAATCTTTGTCAGGCCGTTGTCGGCAAAAGGAACGCGGACAAACTCAGTCTGGCCTCCATCAATACGGCAGCCCAAGGCCCAACCTCCGTTGGGATCTGTGCAGTTGTTGACCCAACCATGCCGACAGAAAAAACATTCACCGCAGAAAGTCTCCACATTCACCACTACGCGGTCGCCCGGCTTCACCTTGGTAACAGCCTCGCCGACACACTCCACTATGCCTACCATCTCATGGCCGACAGTTACTCCCTTGGCAGCCCTCGGCACACTGCCATGCTTGATATGCAGGTCGCTGGAGCATATACTGCTCAGAGTCACCCTGACAATAGCATCTTTAGGGCTTAAAATAATCGGTTTTGGCTTGTCGGTTACCTCAAAACGACCGTTGTCGATATATGTCAGTGCTTTCATAAAATTAGTTTCTGAGGGCAAAAGGATTTGCTGTTGGCGACAAAATTAGCTGAAATTTTATTATGGTGCAACAAACGGCACTATAATTCACGTTCTACAAGAACCTGAATTAGTGTAAGTGCGTGAAAATGATTAATTTTGCGACATGTTTAATTTTAATGAGCCAACGGGTGAGATGATTGATCAAACGAAGATATATGCAGAGACAGAGCGTCTGATATTGCGCTCATGGAAGCCGGAGGATTTACCTCTGTTTATTGATATGAATAGGGACGAGCGTGTGATGAAATATTTTCCCGCGCTTTTGGCGGCTGAAGAAACCGAGGCTTTTTACAGGCGGATTCAAGATGAATTTGACTCTAAAGGCTATGGGCTCTATGCGGTGGAATTGAAGTCTACCGGCGAGTTCATAGGTTATGTAGGGCTTCATGAAATCAGTTTTGAGGCGGATTTCACTCCCGGCATTGAAATTGGATGGCGATTGGCAGCTGATTTTCACAGTCAAGGATATGCGACAGAGGCGGCTGAAAAAGTGCTTGCGCTTGCTAAATCGCAAGGAATCGGTTCGCTTTATTCATTTACTGCCAAAATAAACAAAGCGTCGGAGAGGGTTATGCAGAAAATCGGGATGAAAAAGATTGGTGAGTTTGCCCATCCGAAACTTACCGAAGAATCTCCGCTATGCCGGCACGTACTTTATCAGATTGTTCTGTAACAGCTCCGGGTGTGTCAGAAAAATTATGGGGTGATGTTACATTATCGATGTTCGGTTGTATTAGGGGTATATGGCAAAAGATATACTGACAGAAACATTTGTCGCCTTGCGCGACCGTCTTCATCTGGTGGCATGCCGTCTTCTTGGCAATGAGCCGGAGGCTGAAGACGCTGTGCAGGATACTTTCTGCAATATCTGGAGTCACAGTTTACCCGACACATCTCCCCAAGCGCGTTATCTGCTTTTTGCAGTGCTTAAAAATGTATGCCTTAACAAATTGAAAAAAAGACGCTTGCTTGTAGATATCGTAAATGCAGATGTGCCGGTAGACGAACGTGGATTCGACGAGAGCCAGCGCTTGCGCGACTGTCTGCTTGACTCACTCCCGCCCGTGCAACGCAAGGTGTTTGAATTGGCGGTGATTGAAGAGCTGGAGTATGAAGAGATTGCCCGGGAGCTCAATATGAGTGATGAAGCAGTGAGAGTAAACATGAGCCGTGCCCGAAAGAAGCTCCGCGAACAATATAAAAAATTAGAGAGATGAATGATAAGGATAATCTGACATTGGCTGAACTCGAAATGCTTGCGCAGGCATATCTTGATTGCAAGCTGTCAAGGCTTCAGGAGAAGGAGTTGGAATATGTGTTGATGAGCTGCGGATTGTCATCGCCTCTTATTGATGAGGTGAGGGAATGTATGGCCCTGTCTACGCTTATCGCCTCAGGAAAGCCTGCCAAGAAAAAACGCAATATTATCCGTTGGGTGGCTGCCGCGTGCGTGGGCGCAATTGCCATCTTTGCCGTTACCGGATTGCTTGACCGTCAAGAGCCTGCTGACAATTATTTATGCGTAATCGTAGATGGCAATATCGTGCCGGAGGCCAAAGCTATGGAAATAGCTCTTGAAACACGCAATAAGAGCCTTGAGATGTTCTACGACATTGTTGAAGAGGCTGAAATTGAGAGAAACACATCGATCAGAACTATGAACCATTTATTAGAAGAAAAATGAGAAAGTCTGTCACATTGATCATCATGCTGCTTTGTGCGTTCGCGGCTATGGCAGTACCCCCGAAATTGGCTACAGAGACAATCTTCAGCCAAAAGGGAATCCGTTCGAAAGGGTATAAACTCGTCACTAACCGTTGTGAGGCGAGCTATTTCAGGAGCGTTACCGCAGAAAAGGACAAAAACCTTGTCAAGACCATCAAAAAGTTGGTGGAGAAAGACTCGGAGCTGGCCTATAACGTCGTTGAAAATAGCGATGAAAACGGCAATGAATATATCATTCTGAATATCCTGAACAACAATGAACTGATAAACGTCGGTTTCTGGTGGAATGATTCGGGTTATGCCCATCTGTTTGTAGAGGGACGGCCTGATGCATTCAAGTAAGGGTGATTTTTTCGCACGCGGCGATTTTATTGATATCGAAATTTGCGGCAAGTTGCATTGCCGAGATCGGTGTCGGAGACTCTGTCAGCCCGGCTGAGTAGGCTAAACGGCCGATTATTTCTTCTGCTGTCATTGTTTTGCGCAGATTTTCCATGTCAAGACCTTTGTCGCGTTTAGAGAGGCGTTGGCCGGCAGCGTTGCATATCAGTGGTATGTGGGCATATTGCGGCGGCTCAAGGCCGAGCAGTCGGTAAAGATATATCTGTTGGGCGGCAGAAAGCAGCAGGTCGCAGCCACGTACAACTTCCGTGACACCCATTGCGGCGTCGTCCACTACTACAGCAAGTTGGTATGCCCAAGCGCCGTCGGCACGTCTCAAAACAAAGTCGCCGCAGTGCGAGGCGAGATTCACTTTCTGTGGACCGAAAATAAGGTCGTTGAAGCAGATATCACAGTCGGGAACCATGATTCTCGTCGCATGTTTTCGGGCAGGTTCTTCCAACTGCCGTGGCATATCATCCGGGCGGCATGTGCCGGCGTAGATTATCCGTCCGTCGCTCTGATGTGGTGCCTGCGTCGCCATGATATCGGCACGGGTGCAGAAGCATGGATATGTGAGGCCTTGGGCTTTCAGGCGTGAAAGTGCGCTTTCGTACACTTCGCTGCGCAAGCTCTGCATATACGGAGCTGCCGGGCCGTTGTTTTCTATGCCGCCTTCATCCCAATCGAGCCCGAGCCACAGCAGGTCATCTTCAAGTTGACGGGCGTATTCGAGTTTAGAACGCTGCGGATCGAGGTCTTCAATGCGCAAAATCCACTTTCCGCCCCGGCTGCGGACCGACAGCCACGACATCAAGGCGGCAAAGACATTACCGAGGTGCATACGCCCCGTGGGAGAAGGGGCAAAGCGGCCGACAGGTGCGTTCATTTCTTGCGTTGTTTTTTGCCGCATGTACTGCCATGCGGGCAGTTGCAGCAGTCGTTGTTTTTCCTGCGCTTGATAAAATATACAACAGCGGCGCCTACGATAAGCCCCACGATTATCCATTGAATAGCTGTTCCCATCACTTCAATATGAAAGTTTGTCCTGCTTTAAGGTTGATATTCATGTTCTTGCCGTTGTAATTCACTCTAACCGGTACCCCGGCCAGAGAATGAATACGGGCTTGGTGGATTTTCCCATCTTTCCATACCATATCCACAATATGACCCGAGCGTGTCCGCAGACCTTCTACGCTGCCGTCGCGCCACTGCGCCGGCAAAGAGGGTAGCAACGAAATGCTCTCCGGTGTGGATTGAATCAGCATTTCGGCCACACCGGCTGTTCCGCCAAAGTTACCGTCAATCTGAAAAGGAGAGTGGGCGTCGAGCAGGTTGGGGTATGTGCCGCCACCGCTTCGTTTGTCCGGTCCGCGGTAGTTGTCAGGGCTGACATATTGTAGCAGACGGCGATACATGGCGTATGCCTTGTCAGAATCTGTGAGCCTTGCAAGCAGATTGATACGCCATCCGGTGCTCCAGCCGGTAGTGTTGTCACCTTTGATTTCAAGAGTGCGGCCGCAGGCCGAGGCTAATTCAGGAGTCGCAGCCGGCGTGATATGTCTTCCGGGATAAAGGCCATATAGGTGCGACTGATGGCGATGGGTAGGATCTGCGTCGTCCCAATCTTCACGCCACTCCTGCAGATTGCCTTTATGGCCGATACGGTAGGGCGGCAGTTTGGCGAGAACGCTGTCGATCTCGCTTACAATATCTTTGTCAGTGTCAAGCGTTTGAGCGGCTGCGCGTGTGTCGAGCAGGCACTGACGTATCATGGCAATGTCGGCAAAACCGCCTTCGGAGGTCGCACCATGGTATCCCTGCGGAGTTATATAAATATTTTCAGGTGATGTTGATGGAGTTGTAATCAGTTGGCCGTCGCGTTCTACAAGCCAATCGATACAAAAGAGCGCGGCTCCGCGGAGCACAGGATAGTTTTCCCTCAGCCACTCTGTATCGCGGTTGAAAAGGTAGTGCTCCCAAATGTGAGAAGCGAGCCAAGCACCTCCCATATTCCAGTTTGCCCAACTTGGATTGCCGCTCTTAAGTCCTACAGGGTTGGTCATTGCCCAAAGATCGGAGTTGTGCCCCAGACACCAACCGCGATTTACCCCATAGTAATTTGCCGCTGTAGCGCTTCCTGTTTTGCTGAGATTGCCTATCCATGGAATCAGCGCTGTGCTATGCAATTCACCGAGACCGCAGACTTCTGCAGGCCAATAGTTCTCTTCTACATTGATGTTGGTAGTGTAGTTGGAGCTCCACGGCGGCAATAATTTCTCATTCCAAAGACCTTGAAGATTTGCAGGCACGGCATGTGTGCGGCTGCTTGAAATCAGTAGGTAACGGCCGAAATTGAAATACAGCTCTTCGAGCTCCGGATTATTCTCCTTAAGGTCGGTATATCGTTTGAGCTGGACATCGGTAGGCAGCGAGGCGATAGAGTCGGGCGTCGTGCCAAGGTTCAAAGAGACCTTGTCGTAAAGTCTCTTGTAATCTGCGATATGCGTGTCGCACAGTTCGCTGTAGCTCTTCGAGGCTGCATGATCAATCCTTTTGCGGGCGAGAGCTTTGTAATCACGGCCTTCGGTGGCAGGATTGCGGTCGAAGCCATTGAAACTTGTGGCATTGGTAATCAAAATCATGGCTTCCTTGCAACCGCGCAATACTAAGGCTCCATCTTTGTCGGGTGTAACCACACCTGAGACCGGTATCACTTTCACAATGGAGCAGAAGCGCGTTCCTCTCTCGGGGTCGTAATTGAATTTATCGGTCACGCCCTTGTAATAACCTGGATAGGAATGAAAGGCTGCGTAGCCGCTCATCATCAGCTCATTGTTCTTGGCCTCGGTAGTCGAGGGAAGTGGAGATGATAGGGCAACGGCGGCGTCGAAAGCCTTGTCGCTTTTGATATACATCACCAACACCGAGTCGGGTGCCGACGCAAAATAGCTGCGGCTTATTTTGCTTCCGCTGTGGAGGAAAGATACAGTTGAGATTGCCGAGTCGAGCGACAGCTCTCTGCAGTAAGCAGTCACAGCTGATGTGTCGATGTCGTGGAATCGGATGTCGACAGTGCCAAGCGGTTGATAATTTTCGCTGTAATTGCCTTGCAGGTAGCGGTTAAGACTGTCGGCAGCCTTGTAGTCGCCCCATGCAATCGCTCTGCGGATTTTTGAGAGATTCTCCCGTGCGTTCTCAGGGGCGGTTGCACTATTCGGTTCGCCGGTCCAGAGAGTGATGTCGTTGATTGGCAAGTGCTCATTGTCGCTTCCGCCATATATTATAGCCCCGAGATTACCGTTACCGATCAAAAGGGTCTCTTCAAAGAATTGTGCCGGTCGGCCGTAATGGAGTTTATTACCGGCAGCATTGAGCGTAAGCGCCGCAAGCAATGCTAAAGCTGTCAGTCTGGTCCTCATTATTTCTTTGCTTTTTTCTTTGCCGTCTTGTTTACCTGTCCGGGTGTCGCGTCGGCAGCACATTCTTCAAACGGAATTCTGAAAGTACAACCTGAGGCGAATTTGCTGCAGCCGTAGGCAGTGCGACCTTTTACGACATGACCTTCACCACATACGGGGCATACGATATCCGCTATACTTTTAATCCTCGGAGCACGAGGTTTCTTGGGCTTCTCTGCCGGCTCGGAAGCCGGCGCCGACTGCTGTGATTGAATTCGCATGTTGCTGTTGTCGGTAAGCACATTTATCACAATCTGCCTCATCATCTCGCTGATTTCGCGCACAAAGGTAGCCGGAGAGAATGAGCCGCTCTCAATGCGGCGCAGTTTATTCTCCCATATACCTGTCAGTTTGGCTGATTTCAGCAGTTCCTCGTTGATTGTGCCAATAAGGTCGATACCGGCTTGTGTGGCCACGAGATTCTTGCGCTCGCGGCGTATGTAGCCGCGCTTGAAGAGCGTCTCGATAATGGCTGCTCGGGTCGACGGGCGTCCGATACCGTTGTCTTTCATCGCCTCACGGAGCTCGTCGCTGTCTACAGTGCGTCCGGCTGTCTCCATTGCGCGGAGCAGAGTACCCTCGGTGTAAGGCTTTGGCGGCTGGCTGGTCTTCTTGGCAAGGAATGGCTTGTGCGGGCCGCTCTCACCTTCGGTAAACACCGGAAGCACTGCATCGTTTTCATCCTGCTTCTCGTCGGTGGTGTCATTCTTTGCCGGAAGGAGCGCTCTCCATCCCGGTTCGACTATTACTTTGCCGGTAGCCTTGAATTCATATTTACCGGCCTCTCCCAGTACCGTAGTGGCCTCGAATTTACAATCGGGATAGAACACGCCTATGAAGCGCATTGCTATCAGATGATATAGTTTTTTCTCATCGCCCTCGATTCCGGCAGGATATTGACCGGTGGGGATGATGGCATGGTGGTCGGTTACCTTTGAGTTGTCGAAGATTTTTTTGCTTTTGGTGATGGGCGAGGCAAGTATCGGCTCTGTAAGAGAGGCGTAGGGCGTCATCTTTTTGAGAGTAGGGCCGATTTTAGGATATATGTCTTCGCTGAGGTAGGTTGTGTCGACGCGCGGGTAAGTGGTGAGCTTCTTCTCGTAGAGACTTTGGATCAGGCGCAGCGTAGTGTCGGCAGTCCAACCGAAACGTTTGTTGCACTCCACCTGCAGAGAGGTGAGGTCAAAGAGCCTCGGCGCCGATTCACGCCCCATTTTCTTAGCCACCGATTTTATGGTGAAAGGCAGCGTCGAGATTTCGGCTACGGTTTCCTGCCCGGGCGCTTCGGTCTCGAAGCGGTCACCCGTGTAAGTGAAGTTGACATCACGATACATCGTGTGGAGTTCCCAAGAATCCTTGGGGACGAAAGTCTCGATTTCCTGTTGTCGTTTGACAATGAGGGCGAGGGTAGGGGTCTGCACACGGCCGATGGAGAGCACTTGGCCGCGCCCGCCATATTTAAGTGTGTAAAGACGTGTTGCATTCATGCCGAGAATCCAGTCACCGATGGCTCTCGAAAGCCCGGCATAGAAAAGCTTGTCGTAGTTCTCCTGCGGTTTGAGCTGGCTGAAGCCTTCTCGGATGGATTCATCGGTAAGCGAGGAAATCCACAGTCGCTCCACCGGGCACGACGCATTGGCCTTCTTCATCACCCAGCGCTGTATCAGCTCACCTTCCTGACCGGCATCACCGCAGTTTATGATCGTGTCGGCTTGACCGACGAGCGATTCTATCACTCCAAACTGATGTTCGACCCCCGGGTCTTTTATGACCTTGATATCGAATTTCGAAGGCAACATTGGCAGCTCCGACAGGCACCAACGTTTCCATCTCGGTGTGTAGTCATCGGGTTCGTAGAGGCAGCAAAGATGACCGAGAGTCCATGTCACACGGAAGCCGTTGCCCTCGTAATAGCCGTCGTGGCGCTCAGTGGCACCTAATATCGAGGCTATGTCGCGGGCAACGCTCGGTTTCTCTGTTATGCAGAGCTTCATTATATGTGAAGGGTTTCTTTAGCTTGATTCCAAAGCTCGTCCATCTCGGCAAGTGTGAGGTCTGAGAGAGGTTTGCCTTGTTCTTTAGCTTTCTGTTCGAGCCAATTGAAACGGGCTATGAATTTGCGGTTAGTACGTTCGAGGGCGTTCTCGGGATTAATGCCATAGAGGCGCGCGGCATTGATGAGGCTGAAGAAGAGATCTCCGAATTCGGCTTCAATCTCGTCTTTGGCTCCGGCGGCTATCGCTTCATGGACTTCGGCAGTCTCTTCGGCTACCTTATCCCATACCTGCCCGGGAGTTTCCCAGTCAAAGCCTATGTTGGCAGCTTTTTCCTGCACGCGGAATGCTTTTATAAGCGCGGGCAATGCTGCGGGGACGCCGGCTAGCACAGAGCGGTTGCCGTCTTTCTCCTTCAGTTTTATCTGTTCCCAATTCTGGATAACCTGCTCGGCTGTATCAGCATTGACATCACCAAATACATGCGGATGACGGAAGATAAGTTTTTTATTCTCAGTGTCGGCAACCTCGCCAATATTGAAGCGGCCTGTTTCTTCTCCGATTTTGGAGTAGAAGAGAATGTGGAGCAGCACATCGCCGAGTTCTTTCTTGATTTCGGCTGTGTTGTCGTCGAGCAGAGCCTGAGTAAGTTCGTAGGTTTCCTCGATTGTGTTCGGCCGCAGACTCTCGAAAGTCTGTTTGGCGTCCCACGGGCATTTCACACGCAGGATGTCGAGGGTGTCGATAAGGCGTCCGAGCGCCTCAAGATATTCTTGTTTTGCCATGTCTAAGCTTATTTATTCAAATTTCGCAAGTTGCATTGCAACTTGCGAAATTTAAGCATTATAGCGCCATCGGCGCTGTTTGTTATATTTAAAAAAGTTCTATTAACTTGCGAAATTAAACTCTTTAAACCTGTTGTTTATTTGTATTTCTCGACACCTTCTTCGAGCCAAGCTACGAATGCGCCTACGTTTTCATCATAAACGCGGGGCTGGTTGAGAGGTTTGCCCTCGTTGTCGAGAAGCACGTAGTAGGGCTGCGAGTTGATACCGAATTTGTAGCGCTGCAGGTAAGCCCACTTTTCGCCAACAGTAGTGAGAGTGATTGTCTTGCCTTCTTCAGTGACAACCATCGGTTCGCGCAGGGCAGCCTTGTCGTCTACCATGAGTTTTATCATCACATAGTCATTGTTGATGATTCCCCGCACTGTGGGAGTATCGAATACGGCGCCTTCCATCTTGCGACAGTTCACGCAGGCATATCCGGAGAAGTCAAGAAGCACAGGCTTGCCATGCTGCTGTGCGTAGGCCATGCCTTGGTCGTAGTCATCGAATTCTTCGAATGTGCCGCCGTAGAGATTGAAATCCTGAGTATACAGAGGCGGGGCGAATGCGCTGACAGCCTTGAGAGGTGCTCCCCAAAGGCCGGGAACGAGATATACTGCAAACGACAGCGAGGCGACAGCAAGGAAGAAACGGCTCACCGAGGTATGCTCAACCGGTGCGTCGTGGCTGAAGCGGAGCTTACCGAGCAGATAGAGTCCGAGCAGCACAAAAAGGATGATCCATATCGACAGGAATACCTCGCGGTCGAGAATATGCCAGCCGTAGGCAAGGTCGGCAACCGAGAGGAATTTGAGCGAGAGAATAAGTTCCACGAAGCCAAGCACTACCTTTACAGTATTGAGCCAAGAGCCGGAGCGGGGCAATTCCTTGAGCATTGAGGGGAAGAATGCGAAGAAGCCGAAGGGCAGCGCGAGGCCGAGGGCGAAGCCTCCCATGCCCAAGAGCGGACCCATGAGATTGCTTTGAGAGAAAGCCTCAACGAGCAAAGTGCCGATGATAGGGCCTGTGCAGGAGAACGACACAAGCACCAGCGTGAAAGCCATAAAGAAAATGCTCAGGAGACCGGTGGTGTTTTCGGCTTTTGAGTCGATGGCATTCGACCATTTTGAGGGTAGTGTGATTTCGAAAGCTCCGAAGAAAGAGATTGCGAATACTACAAGAAGCAGGAAGAAGATGATGTTGAACACCGCTCCTGTGGCAATCTCATTGAGCTTGCCGGGACCGAATATCAATGTAAGTATTATGCCGAGAATCAGGAAGATTACTATGATACTGAGGGCATAAATAATGGCGTCGCGTATTGAGCGGCTGCGGCTTTTGCTCTTTTTGAGGAAGAAGCTCACTGTCATGGGTATCATAGGCCATACGCAGGGAGTCATAAGAGCTACAAGTCCACCGAGGAAACCGAAGAGCAATATGGCCCAATAGCTTTGCTGCGATGTGCCGGTTGATACATCAACGGGAGCCCACCACTGCGAGAGTGTGGCGGCTGCGCTTGCATTGACGGGAGCCGGAGTTGATACTTCTTCTTCAGCCGAGGCTGCCGAGGCAGCGCCCGCATTGCCGACAGTAAGATCGAAGTCGAAACGTGCAGGCGGCGTACACGATTCTTCCGTGCACGACATGTAGCGGACAGTGCCGCTGATATTTCCGGCGGCATTTCCGGCAACTCTGAGGCGTTGTTTGAATGTGACCTCTCCGGTGAGCCATGGCAGATTGAGATCCATGAATTCGTCGAAGTGCATTTGCTCTGTTCCTACCTTTTCCATTTCGCCATCGGCTGTTACACCGGCGGGAAGAGTTAGTGTCAAGGTCGTCGGGTCAGGGACACCGGCGTCGGCTCCGAGAGAGGGCATGGTGAAACCATAGATATGCCAACCGTCGGATATTTTGCCGCTGACAGTAAGTGTGGTTTTACCGTCGGCGATATCATCAATGGTGGCGGTCCACTCCACCGGGTTGGGAAGTGCATGCGTCGCAAGCCCGCTGAATAATATCAGGGCTGTGAGAATATATAGCGCTTTTTTCATTTCTTTGTAAGTTTGATGGGTGTTGAGATAGTTTCACGGGCCGGCGGACGGCATGTCGTGCCGTCGCAGGTCATAAAGCTCACCACGCAATTAAGAGTGGGCGTCGGTCCGGTTACCTTAAATGGAATAGTGAACTCTATATTGGAATCCCACCACGACAAGGTCATGTCAAAGAGGGGATCATTGACTTCTATCGCTTTGCGCGACGGTGTGATTTTGCCGGTGAATTTTATGTCTTTTGAGTTTGCGAAATCAAAAGATGTGGGCTTGGGGCCGTTGTCGGGAAGGTCGAGACCATAAAGATGCCAGCCCTCGCTGACGAGTGCGCGAAAAGTGACAACACCTTCATCAGTTCCGGTCGCCTTTATAAAAGTGCGCCAACGCACCGGCTGCTGTGCCGTTGCGGTCATACCGACAAGCAGAGTCAGCAATAAGAACAATGAGAATATTCGTTTCATATTAGATGTATGTTGCGTACCCCGGCTATGGCGGGGGTATAAATTCTTACAAAATTACACAATTACTCTCTAATAAATCATATCGGCGCATGTAGCTTTATGTTATGTTAACATATATGTGCCATGAGTTGGCGCATACTTACCCCTAAATTTGCATTACATTAATAAACAATATAATACTCTCCGATATGACAACAATATCAATCAACGATACCGTATTTGCGACAGCGACCTTCGAGGGCCGTACGGTTGCGGCATTTTCGGCAAGCGGATTCTCTTCGATTTCCGATGTCCTCAAGGCTGTAAGAAAAGCCTTGGGAGGCGTTGTAGGGATGGTCAGGCTGAGCGTGAGGAATGCAAGCCGTGGCTGGCGTCAGGAGCGCTCGATGTATATCGCCCCATTGCGTCCCGGGGTGCAACTGACCCTGTTTTAACGTGATTTCATATCTGTTTTTTTAATTATTAAAAGCTTTTTTGTAATTTTGCGTTTCAAATTATGTGCTTTCTGAGCTGAAGTGAAACGTTATCGTCATATTATATGCTTAATCGTAATGCTGGTATCGATGTCATCGTTGCCGGCATACGGAATATCTTTTAATCTCGATTCGATAGCCACATGGGGCAAGTTTCCCCGTTTTGTAGTGAATACCTACCGATGGGGCGATAAATTCTTCAATGGTTATGATACCACATACGTGCGCTCTACTGGCTACAAATTTTCGGCAAAAATCACCACGGAAAGTTGGCTCGACGGCTACAGCTTCCGCCTCCCCAACAAGACGGGAATCTTCATGCGCTCTGACCCGTCGACATCTGTCGGTGTATACCTCACATATCTTGCCGTGTCGGCAGGCTACGATATCAACGTGAGCAAACTTTTCGGAGGCGCAGACCAATCACGAAAACGTCTGAGATTTGGATTCAACTGCATGCTTTTTGCTGCGGAGGCTTATCTGATAAGTAATAATGTAGGCACGACATTGAAAAAGTTTGGTCCGGAGCACCATCTCAATCTGCCTTTCGACGCGATTGACAACAGCACTTGGGGCGTCGACGCCTACTATTTTTTCAACCACAAGCGATATAGTGAGGCGGCTTCGTTCAACTACAGCCGACTTCAGCAGAAAAGTCAGGGAGCTTTCTATACGGGTTTCTCGATATATTCACAGCGTCTGCGTTTCGATTTCAGCGGACTTCCCGAAGAGCTCAAGACAATTCTGCCGTCTCATTGGAATAACTACATCTATCAGGTCAACACCCATAACTATGCCTTGCGCTTTGGCTATGGATATAATTGGGTTTTCGCTCCGAAATGGGTTTTAGGAGTTAGCGAATCACCTATTATAGGTGTGCGCAAAGGCTATGTCAACAGCGATATAAGCAAGGTGTCGCTGTCGCTTTACAATCGCATGAAACTGTCGGTGGTATGGAACAACGGCCCTTGGTTTGCCGGTGTCACCGGCCGTTTTGATGTGGCTATCGTCAATGATTGGGAGACTACCTACGCCGGCGGCGTGCTCAGCGGTGAGGCCGTCTTCGGTATCAGATTCAATCTTTGGTGATTTCCATTTATGTTTTTTTGCATTTCATACAATGTCACTTCTGCAACTTTTTCGTAATTTTGCACGTCAATAACCGATAAAGAATCTTTTGAGATCCCTCATTCTATATATTATTGCCGCCATGGCGGCTGTTTGTTGCCTCTCAGTGTGGGCTCGGCCGGAGTCGGCGACCGATGTGTCGCTTGATTCATTGGCATGGCCTGCCGATACACTCGTGCCGGCGGTAATGGCTTCAGATACTGTCGGCGATTCACTTCTCACATTGCCGGCCGCTCCTGTGGCGCCGTCGAAAAGCAGGGTGAGATATGTGAAGACCGATCTTGACGCAGCCGTCAACTTCTCGGCTAAGGATTCTATGCTCATTTTGGGACGCGACTCCGCTTTCATGTACGGCTCCGGCAATGTCACTTACGGCGACATCAAACTTGACGCGGCAGAGATACAGATGGATCTTAACGACAATACAGTATTTGCCGTCGGACGCACAGATTCAACCGGCGAGGTAATCGGCAAGCCGGTTTTCAATGAAAAAGGCACCGACTATGAGGCCGCCACAATGCGCTATAATTTCAAGACCGAGAAAGGCTATATCACCAATGTTGTCACCCAGCAGGGCGAAGGCTACCTTACCGGCGGCACGACGAAGAAAGGCGTTGAGAATGAGTTCTACATAGCCGACGGACATTACACCACATGCGACCATCACGATTGCCCTCACTTCTATTTCAACATCACCAAAGGCAAGGTGCGCCCGGGCAAGAACATCGTGGTAGGCCCTACATATTTCGTGCTTGCCGGCCTGCCGCTGCCGCTTGCCGTGCCATTCGGCTACTTCCCTTTCACCGATAAATATGCTTCAGGTATCATCGTGCCGTCGTTCGGTGACGACTACAACCGAGGCTTCTATCTCAGCGACGGCGGCTATTATTTCGCCATCAACGATAATATCGACCTCGCACTTACCGGCGAAATCTATACAAAAGGCTCTTGGGGCCTGAGGGCGACATCGACCTACGCCAAGAGATATAAATACTCCGGTAACTTCAACCTCAGCTATCTTAAGACTATAATGGGTGAGAAAGGTTCGCCTGACCACTCCGTGCAGACCAACTTCCAGATTCTTTGGAGTCACAGTCAGGATTCGAAGGCCAACCCCAATATGTCGCTGTCGGCAAGCGTGAACTTCACTACATCGGGTTATCTGCGCAACGACCTGACATCGTATTACTCACCTTCTTTCACCGAGAATACCAAGAGTTCGTCGGTCAACATGACCTACCGCTTCCCTAACTCGAAATGGAGCTTGTCTACCACCCTCAACGTATCGCAGCGTACGCAAGACTCCACCTTGGCAGTGTCATTCCCCAATGTGACGGTCACGCTTTCTCAAGTCTACCCCTTCAAGCGCAAGAAAGCAATCGGTGCCGAGCGTTGGTATGAGAAAATAAAACTCTCGTATACGGGTCTGCTGCAGAACTCGCTGACCGCCAAACAGAACGTTTTCTTTAAGAAGAGCCTTGTGAAAGACTGGCGCAACGCCATGAGCCATAAGATACCTATTTCGGCAACTTTCAATGCGTTCAACTACCTTAATATCACGCCGTCGATAAATCTTACCGACCGAATGTATACCTCCAAGGTAAACCGCAGCTGGGATGAGACCGAGAATATAGAGCGGATGGATACCGTCTATGGTTTCTACAATGTCTATGATTTCCAAGCCTCGGTGTCGCTCGACACCAAAGCCTATCTGTTCTTCCAGCCGCTCGGTAAATTGGGACAGAAATTCAAGATGGTGCGCTGGGTGCTGACGCCATCGGTATCATTCAGCGGAGCGCCGGACTTCTCGAGTTCTTTCTTCGGATATTACGGGCAATATGCGTATACCGACAGCCGAGGCGAGCAGCAGGTGAAGAAATACTCAAAGTTCCCCAACGCATTGTTTGGCGTTCCAAGCCAAGGCAAGACCGGCTCTATATCAATGTCGCTCTCCAACAACCTTGAGATGAAGGTGAAGACCGACAATGACTCGGTAGGAGAGAAGAAAATATCGCTGATAGAGAATTTCAACATTCAGCAGAGCTATAATATGGCAGCCGACTCGCTCAACTGGAGCGATATCTCAACATCGATATTGCTGCGTCTTACCAAGAATTTCAATCTTAACCTGTCGGCAACATGGGATCCGTATACCTACCAACTCAACTCGGCGGGTTCGCCCGTAAAGGTAAACCGCACCCGTCTTCAGGCCGGCAAAGGTTGGGGTCGCCTTATGCGCACCGGCACATCGTTCTCATATACATTCAACAACGACACTTTCAAGCGCAAGAAAGACAAGGATAAAGATAGCCAAGACAATGCTTCTGCCACAAGCGGTGCTGAATATCAGCGCGGCCTTGAGGATGAAGAGGAAGACGCACATTCGTCGGGCGATATCGAGATGGGTAAAGACGGATATGCCAAATGGAGTGTGCCATGGAGTCTTACTTTCAATTACTCCATCAATTATGCCTACGGTTCCTTCAATATGAAGAAGATGGAATATGATTGCCGCATAACACAGAACCTTTCGCTGAGTGGCAGCATACGCCCTACGCCAAACTGGGACTTCTCGTTTTCGGCGTCGTATAATTTCGACACACACAAGCTCGCATATATGAACTGCAATATCTCACGTGACTTGCATTGCTTCACCATGCGCGCAAGTTTTGTGCCGGTAGGCCCCTACAAGAGCTATAATTTCCATATTTCTGTCAAGTCGTCATTGCTGAGCGATTTCAAATACGACAAACGCTCGTCGCTCTCTAACGGTGTGAGATGGTATTAGTGAAGCCGATCTACCGATTCTTCGCGGCCTTGCCTGTTGCGATGATTCTGATGGCAGCAGCTTTCGATATAGCTGTCGGCAACCATATCAATTGGTATGTGACTATCGCTCTATATGGAGGCGAAGGAGCATTGCTGGGCGCTCTGCTTTTTTTGCTCTCAGGACGTTGGCGCCGGATCGTGCCGGCTCTCTTTTGGATAGTGGCGTTGTTTTTCTGGGGCAATGCGATGTATTTCCGCTATTGGGGCGATTTGCTCTCTTGGTCGCTTATCGCTGACTCGGCAAGCTATAATATTTTTGTAGTAAAGGCTATAGCGGGGCTGTTGCGGGGCATAGATCTGATTTTTCTCGTTATTCCATTGTGCCTCACATATCTATATCGCAGGCTGAGAATATCGAAAGAGCAGGCTCCGGCATGGCGGACACGTTTGATAATATTGTCTTTAACGGTTGCGGCATATTGTCTGGGGCTTTCTTTATCTGTTATATCCTCGATGAGATATTACAGGTATATCAACGAGCCGAGCACATTTTCATCAGTGCTCAAACATAGACTCAGCACACTGTCGAACAGCCGTATATATGAGTGGCATGGCAACGGACTTTTCTTATATACATACATTCAGCTTGCGCGCGACAATGGCCGTATCGAAGAGTTGACCGGAGGTCAGCTTGCCTATATAAATGACTTTTTAGCCAAGCGCGAGGCGTATGTGTTTTCCGACAGTATATTGAGCAAGAACCGAGGAAAGAATCTTATTCTCATAGTGGTGGAATCTCTCAATTCTTGGGTGGTTGGAGAAAAAACGGCCGGTCACAGCTTGACTCCCACCCTTGATTCTCTGATCAGGAGCGAGGGTACAGTGGCATGTCTCAACGTCGCGCCACAGCGCCGCCATGGCGGGTCGTCCGACGGGCATTTCATGTATAATACCGGACTGCTGCCGATTTCGTATGGCAGTGCAGCCATGCTCTTTGCCGACAATGATTATTCAGAGATAGCTCTCAGCCGATTTTTCGCAGAGTCTCATGATTTCATCGTGGAGAATGGCAGTGTCTGGAATCATCGTGCCACCACCAAAGAGTATGGCTACGACGCCCTCACCGAGCAACTCGATGTTTCGTCGTTGCCCATCGACCGCACTTTATTTGATGTCGCAGCCGATACCATAGTAAAAATGCGACAGCCGTTTATGGCCGAGATTATCACATTGGGAATGCACTTTCCGTTTACCGACAGCAATCTTTCCGTGCCTCGATGGCTGCAGGAGGCTGATATAGCCGACTCGCAGTTGCACGACTATTACAAGGCTGTCTATGGCTTTGATGTCGCCCTCAGCTCTTTCATACAAAAAATAAAAGATGCCGGTGTCTACGACAGCAGCATCTTTGTTATAGTTTCAGACCACGACCTTGGTGTGGCCAGCCGTAAACCTGACGGGAGGATTCCGTTTATCGCTCTCAATACAGGGCGTACGGAGCTGATTGAGCGTCGGGTAGGGCAGGGCGACGTTTATCCTACAATACTCTCATTGCTCGGGCTCGAAAGTCAATGGCAAGGCGTGGGGCTTTCAATGCTCGACTCGCGCAATGCCTCGACCGTGCTTCCCGACGGGTCTTTGGACGGCGATTCAGGAGCAGAACTTGACAGCCTTAAGCGGCAGGCGTGGGAGGTCAGTGATTTGATTGTCCGTTCGGATTATTTCAGCGGATATAAGCAGAAACAATAGTGCACGGGCCGTTGATGTCGGCACGCTCCATCGACGCCGGTATCAGTGCGGTATATCCTTTTTTAAGTTCGGTTTCAGCTCCATCGGGGGCTGTGATGACGGCATTGCCGGCAATGACGGTGACGATGGTGAATGAATCGCGCTCCGAGAGGTCGAGAGTGAAGTTGTCGTCGAGGTCAAGCACAGTCGTGGTGAAGTGCTCGCAGTCGGCAATAACGTGCTCGGTATTCTTTTCCGTCGGAATCTGAGTAGGGGCAGCGTCTGCCGTGTCGTCGAAATTTACGGCCTCGATAGATTCCTCTACATGCAGTTGGCGCGGTTTGCCGGCGGCGTCGCGGCGGTCATAGTCGTAGATACGGTAGGTGATGTCGCTCGTCTCCTGAATCTCAAGCACAAAGTTGCCACGGCCTATGCTGTGTATGCGCCCGGCCGGCAAGAAAAATACGTCGCCTCGACGGGGAAAATACTTGCCCAGATAGTCAATTATGGTGTTGTCTGCGATGGCGTTACGGTAGCTTTCGGGAGTGAGCTTGTCTTTGAGGCCGGAGTAGAGGTATGCTCCGTCGGCCGGGTCTATACTTACCCACATCTCCGTTTTACCGGGGCATGAATGGCGTCGGGCTGCGAGAGCGTCGTCGGGATGAACCTGCACTGAGAGGTCATCGGCTGAGTCGATTAATTTTATGAGAAGTGGAAATGTGTGTCCGAAGCGTCGGCACACGTTCCCGCCCATCAATTCCTCTGAATGGTCATTGATAAGCTCCTGCAGGTTACGGCCTTTGAATTCGCCGTCTGCCACTACAGATTCATGTCCGGCGACACCCGAAAGCTCCCAGCTTTCGCCGATATTGTCGCCTTGAGAAGGGATTGCTTTGAAATCGGCTATCCTCTTTCCACCCCAGATCACGCTCTTGAATTGAGCGTCGAATGTCAGTATAGGTAATGTTTTCATCATAATAAAATAGAAAAGCGGGAACCCGGCCTGCGCGCTTATGCTGGGCAGTATCGAAGGCCTTGCCGATATGACACAGTATGCCGGATTCTCACTACCATTTATAATACTTGCTTCGCTCTGTTATCACTCAACTGCAAAATTACAAAAAAATATTGTATCTGATTGAGTGTGCCGTGGTGATATGGGGTATATATCATTAAAATAACCAATAACCCAACATTTATCATGAAGAAACTTTACACAATTCTTCTTGCGGCTGCCCTCGGAGCAACCGCAGTTTCAGCCGAGCAGACAGTCTTTATCGGCGAAACAGGCTACGACGACCTCGCTTCTGCAGTCTCTGCTGCAACCGACGGCGCCACAATCACTATTAAAGGTAACCAGACGATAACTTCGCGCCTCGAACTCGGCAACAAATCGCTTACTCTCAAAGGCGAGAACAACCCTGTGTTGACTCGTACGATGTCAAACATTATGCTCCTTGTGAATGCTGCAAATGAGAATGTGGTTCTCAACTTCGAGGGGCTTACTTTCGATGGCAACAATGACGACAGTAAGACCACCATTGAGGCTAAGAATGGCAATAACAAAGCACACATCGCATTCACCGACTGCAAATTCACCAATAACACCGATAAGGCACTACAGACGAAATACTTCACGACTCTTACAAATGTAAGCGCCGACGGCGATGTGTTTGTCGGCAACAACAACCGCGTGACAATCGCCGGCACAGCCAACTACCCCATGTATATCGAGTCGAGCTATGCCATCGCGGCGGGCGAAAACCTGTCAGGCGCAGTGAAAATCCGTCTGCAGGAGGGTCAGTATACCTCAGGCCGCACTATCGTCAACAACTGCTCGGACGCTTCACTCTTTACTCTCACCAATGCTCCCGAAGGCTACAGCCTCGAGGCCAACGAGGGCAAACTCGTACTCGCTTTCAACAAATATGTGGTTAAGAACGAATCTACCGGTGTATCTTACACCTCGCTTGAGGAAGCTCTCACCGATATGACTCAGCCCGAAGAAGGCGACAATGTGCTTACCGTGCTCGAAAGTATCGACGTTACAAGCCGTATCGGCACAAATAGCGGTATCCTTGCTTGCACTATCAAGGGCGCTACCCCCGATGTGACACTCCGCCGCACATTCACCAACACACTCTTCGTTTCTAACAACAAATCGCTCAAATTCGAGAACCTTACACTCGACTGCAACAACTACAGCGGAAAAGACTACGACTTCGAGGCTAACGCAGGCACTCTTTCTTTCAAAGATGTAAAGATTATCAATTGCGCTACAAAAGTTGGTTTCTTCAGCGTTAAAGTTGACAACCGTACTCTCGTACTTGACAACTGCTCTTACGAAGAGTGCACCGCAGCTAATGTAATCAACCTCAACGGTAAACTCCAGCTCGCAGGCGACAATGCTTTCAACATCATCGTTGCCAATGCCGGTGCAAGCATTACAGCTATCGGTGAGCTCACCAACACTACACCTATCGAAATCAGCTTTGCCGACGGCGTAACCCGCGAGAACGGTCAGGTGATGGTATACGGCACCGAGCAGACAGAAGCTTTCAAACTCACCGACGGCCGCTTCCTCAATGCAGAAGAGGGCAACCTCGTTCTCAGCGAGACTGAGCAGACCGGTATCGAAGGCGTAGAAGCTGCCGACGCACTTGTAAACGTCTACAACCTTCAGGGCGTATTGGTTAAGCAAAACGTAAGCCGCGCTGCCGCTGCTGCCGACCTCACCCCCGGCGTATATGTGATCGGCGGTCTGAAGACGCTCGTTCGCTAAGCAGACACTTCAGAAATCTTTATAACTCACAAAGAGCCATCGGCCTCGGGTCGATGGCTCTTTGTGTTAAGAATTCTTAAAACGGGGTAAATTTTTAGTACTATGTATTGCATAGTACTATTGAAGTGTGTAATTTTGCAGTGTAAAACAAAGTATCCCCCTAATAATCTACAATCTTAAAAAGAATCAAATGAATATCGACAATCTAAAATCGCAAATGCGCAAGGGGATGCTCGAGTTTTGCGTGCTGCTGCTGCTCAGGCACGGTGATGCATACGCCTCCGAGATTATCGCCAAAATGAAAGAGGCACATCTCATAGTGATGGAGGGCACACTCTATCCCTTGCTCACCCGCCTTAAAAACGACGGCCTGCTCACCTATCGGTGGGAAGAATCGCCATCGGGGCCACCACGCAAATACTACGGCATAACACCTTTGGGGCTTCAATTCCTCGACCAGCTCCAACTCTCGTGGAATGAAATTTCTCATACAATAAGTCATCTACAATCTTTACCAACACCTGTCACACCTCCTGATATCAATCTACAATGAAAAGAACGTTTCCGGCCAACATCGACGGCCAAATTTTCTATATCGACGAAGACGCATTCGAGCTTCTGCGCAACTATCTCGACCAACTGAGAGCTGTCTTCCGCGGAAGTGAAGGCCAAGAAATCATTTCCGACATCGAGAGTCGCATTCGTGAGCTCTTCGCTGAGCGTATCAGCGCAGGCGCAAATGTCATAGTGCTTGCCGATGTCAACAATGTCATAGCCACAATGGGGCGTCCCGAAGACCTCGGCGAGGAGTCGCAGGAGCAGGGTAGTCCGCTCCCGCCACCGGCCGACAACGACACAGCGCGCCCCTTTATTTCAATCAATCTGCCCGGGCGCAAACGCCTCTTCCGCAATATGCGCAATAAAGTTTTCGGCGGCGTTATCGGCGGCCTCGCCACATATCTCGGTTGGAATGCCTCGATTATGCGTCTGCTCTTTGTCATCCTCATGTTTTTTCCTCCCATCTTTGTCCCTGATTTCATTCCTTGGGGGTGGACACTCTTCTTCCTTTATCTGCTTGCTTGGATGATTATCCCCGCGGCTGTCTCACCTCAGCAGATACTTGAGCAGAACGGACGCCCGGTGAATGTTGATACCGTAGGTCAGGCCGTTATGGCAACCTCGGCGGCTGCCCAAGAAGCCGGAAATCAGACCGACAGCCCTGCCGGCAGTTTTCTCTCTACTTTTTTCACGGCCTTGGGCAAACTGATAATGATTTTCTTTGGCCTCATCTCCGGTAGCGTGGCTATTGGCAGTCTGATAGGATTCATAGGCATTGTGGCGAGCATGATAGCATATACATTTGTAGGCTACGCCGGGTTCTTCGAAATGTTTGAGTTCACTCCATTTTATATCGGCTGGCCGGCTGTGTGGAGCGTGGCGCTTCTTCTGCTGAGTATGGTGGCTATTTTCGGCCTGATGACTTGGGGAGCCTTGGCTGTAGTGTTTGATTTTCGCGGTGCTTCCAAATTCACCGCTTGGACAACTGTAATTATATCTGTTATGCTTCTGATTGCTGCCGGCGTATTGGCTTTGATAGCTATAAGTATATGAGTCAAAACACCTCACAAGAGGTGTGTTCTTTAGTCAAAAATATGTAAAATTTAGGTCATATCTTAAGATATGGCCTCTTTTTTGTTGTGTATGTTGAAAAATACTATTAATTTTGACACTCATAAAACACAATAACCAATTAATCGGAAAAAAGATACTATGAAAGCTTTACTGTATCCGGCCTTGGCAATCGGCCTTTTAGCCTCCTGCAATGCCGCACCGGATAAGCAATTGACAAAATCAGGCCTCGACCCCGATGCCTTCAAGGCCGAGTTCAGGGGCGACAGCACTGCACTCTATACTCTTGTCAACGGACAGGGAATGGAAGTATGCGTCACCAACTACGGCGGACGCGTGGTGTCGGTAATGGTGCCCGACCGCGATGGAAATCTTTGCGATGTCGTACTCGGATTCGACAGCGTACAGGCTTATTTCCCGGAAGTCAACCAGACCGACTTCGGCGCCTCTATCGGCAGATATGCCAACCGCATAGACAAAGGCCGCTTCGTGCTTGACGGTGACACGGTACAACTTCCCATCAACAACTTCGGCCACTCTCTCCACGGCGGCACCGACATGGGTACTCTCGGATGGCAATATCGTGTATACACCGCAAACCAGCTCAACGACAGCACACTCGAACTCTCGATAACCGACGCCGACGGCAACAACGGTTATCCCGGCACTGTGACTGCCAAGGTGGTATATGCTCTCAAAGCCGATAATACTCTTGATATCGACTATACAGCCACCACCGACAAGCCTACGGTAATCAATATGACCAACCACTCATATTGGAACCTCAACGGCGACGCAAACAAGACTGTGCTTGACCATCAGATGTCTGTAAATGCTGATAACTTCACTCCGGTAGACTCCACCTATATGACAACAGGTGAGATCGCACCGGTAGCCGGCACACCGTTTGATTTCACTATGATCAAGCCAATCGGCGAAGATATCAATGCCGACAACGAACAGCTCCGCAATGGCAACGGCTACGACCACAACTGGGTGCTCAACACCGCCGGCGACGACACTCAATGCGCTTTAGAGCTCTACAATCCCGACAACGGTATCAACCTCGAGGTATTCACCAACGAGCCCGGCATACAGATCTACACCGGCAACTTCCTTGACGGCACTCTCACCGGCAAAGGCGGCGTTGTATACAATCAGCGTGTAGGTGTATGCCTTGAGACTCAGAAATACCCCGACACCCCCAACAAGCCCCAATGGCCCTCAGCTACTCTCCGACCCGGAGAAACATATCACAGTCACTGTGCCTATCGTTTCTCAGTTAAATAACTTGAAATCTTAAATCAGACCTGAAATAAATTATGGCATTATTAGACTGGATTGTCATCGCGCTGTTCTGTGTGGCGCTGATCGGCATTATAGTATGGGTTATGCGGCAGAAACAAAACAATGCCGCCGACTACTTCCTCGGAGGTAAAGATGCTACTTGGATTGCTATCGGTGCATCTATTTTCGCCTCAAATATCGGTTCGGAACACCTTATCGGCCTTGCCGGCTCCGGCGCTTCGTCGGGTATGGCCATGGCTCACTGGGAAATTCAGGGTTGGATGATTCTTATCCTCGGTTGGGTTTTCGTGCCTTTCTACACCCGCTCGATGGTTTACACCATGCCTGAGTTCCTTGAAAAACGTTTTAATCCTCAGTCGCGTACGATTCTCGCAACCATTTCGCTCATAAGCTATGTGCTCACCAAGGTTGCTGTTACAGTATATGCCGGCGGTCTTGTATTCCAGCAGGTTTTCGGTATCGACGAACTCTGGGGTATCGATTTCTTCTGGATTGCAGCTGTTGGTCTTGTGCTCATCACAGCGCTTTACACTGTTTTCGGCGGTATGAAATCAGTGCTCTATACCTCAGTGCTCCAGACACCCATTCTTCTCCTCGGCTCGCTTATCATCCTTGTGCTCGGCCTCAAGGAACTCGGCGGTTGGGATGAGATGATGCGTATCTGCTCGGCGGTGAAGGTAAATGAATATGGCGACACCATGACAAACCTTATCCGCAACAACGGCGACGCCCAGTATCCTTGGCTCGGCGCCCTCATCGGCTCTGCCGTGATCGGCTTCTGGTATTGGTGTACCGACCAGTTCATCGTTCAGCGTGTACTCTCGGGCAAGGATGAGAAAGAAAGCCGCCGAGGCACTATCTTCGGTGCCTATCTCAAACTTCTGCCCGTATTCCTCTTCCTCATTCCCGGTATGATCGCCTTCGCTCTCCATCAGAACCTCGGCGACTTCCTTCCCCTCAACGCCAACGGCATGCCCAACAGCGACGCCGCATTCCCCACACTTGTAGCCAAGCTGCTTCCCGCAGGTGTCAAAGGCCTTATCGTGTGCGGTATCCTTGCCGCTCTCATGAGCTCGCTCGCCTCGCTTTTCAACTCATCTTCGGCACTCTTCACAATCGACTTCTATCAGCGTTTCCGCCCCAACACCGACCCCAAGAAACTCGTGCGTATCGGCCAGGCCGCTACCATCGTGATTGTGCTCCTCGGCATACTCTGGATTCCGGTAATGCGCTCTATCGGCGACGTCCTTTATCTCTATCTGCAGGATGTGCAGTCAGTGCTTGCTCCGGGTATCGCCTCGGCATTCCTTATCGGTATTCTTTGGAAGCGTGCTACCGCTCAGGGTGGTATGTGGGCTCTCCTTTCGGGTCTTATCGTCGGTCTTACCCGTCTCGGTGCCAAGATTTACTATACATCAAATGATATCGTTGCCGGTGCGAACCCCGACGCAAGCCTCTTCCAGCGTATTTTCTTCGATGAGAACTGGCTCTTCTTCTGCGGCTGGATGCTTGTATTCTGCCTCCTTGTAGGTGTTGTGGTATCACTTTGCACCAAGGCTCCCGATCCTCAGAAAATCCAAGGTCTCGTATTTGGTACGTCTACACCCGAGCAGCGTGCTGCAACCCGCGCAAGCTGGAATAAATGGGATATCATACACTCCATCATTATCCTCGGTATCACTGTAGCTTTCTATATCTATTTCTGGTAATATGTTAGAAGAACTCAAACAAAAAGTTTACAAGGCCAATATGGCTCTCTTAGAGCACGGCCTTGTAATCTTCACATGGGGCAATGTCTCCGGTATCGACCGTGAGAAAGGTCTCGTCGTTATCAAACCGTCAGGCGTTTCTTACGATGTCATGAAAGCCGACGATATGGTTGTCGTTGATCTTGCCACCGGCAATGTTGTCGAAGGTGATCTGCGTCCGTCGTCCGACACCCCCACTCATCTCGCCATATATCGTGCATGGCCCGAAGTTGGTGGAGTAGTGCACACTCATTCTACCTACGCCACCGCATGGTCGCAGGCCGGTATCGACCTGCCCAATATCGGTACTACCCATGCCGACTATTTCCATCAGGCTATCCCCTGTACTCCCGATATGACCGAAGCCGAAGTCAAGGGCGACTACGAGCTCGAGACCGGCAACGTTATCATCAACACCTTTGCCTCGCGCGGTATCAACCCCATGCACACCCCCGGCGTGATGGTAAAGAACCACGGGCCTTTTGCTTGGGGCAAGACTCCGGATGAGGCTGTCCATAATGCAGTCGTAATGGAGCAGGTGGCCAAGATGGCATTCGTGGCCTATCAGGTAAATCCTCATCTCACAATGAATCCTCTCCTTGTAGAAAAGCATTTCAGCCGCAAACACGGCCCCAATGCCTACTACGGTCAAAAGAAATAAACAACATCTAAAAATCTGAATACAATGTTTGAAAATCTTGAAATATGGTGGGTGACCGGAGCTCAAATGCTCTATGGTGAAGAGCCCGTACGCATCGTTGAGTCTCACTCTAAAGAAATGGTAGAGGGTGTCAACGCCGCAGGTGTTATCCCTGTAAAAGTTGTTTACAAAGGCACTGTGATGTCTTCAAAGGACATCGAGCGCGTAATGCTCGACGCCAACGCCGATAAGAAATGTATCGGTATCATCACTTGGATGCACACCTTCTCTCCCGCCAAGATGTGGATACACGGTCTGCAGCAGCTCCGCAAACCGCTCCTCCACCTCCACACACAATACAACGCCGAAATTCCTTGGGACACCATGGATATGGACTTCATGAACCTCAACCAGAGTGCTCATGGCGACCGTGAGTTCGGCCACATCTGCGCACGTCTCAACGTCCGTCGCAAAGTTGTTGTAGGCTATTGGAAAGACACCAAGACTCTTGAGAAAATCGCTGTGTGGAGCCGCGTGGCAGCTGCTTGGGCCGACGCTCAGGATATGCTCGTGATTCGTTTCGGCGACCAGATGAACAATGTTGCCGTTACCGACGGTGATAAAGTGAGCGCTGAAATGCAGCTTGGCTATCACGTAGACTATTGCCCCGTGAGCGAGCTTATGGAATTCTTCAAGAAAGTTGAAGATTCAGCAGTCAACGATCTTGTAAAGGTTTACCATGAGCAATACGCCTGCACCGACGAGGTCAAGACCGAAGGCACTGAGGCTTACAAATCGGTCTGGAACGCTGCCAAGGCCGAGCTCGCTATCCGCGCCTGCCTCGACGCCAAAGGTGCTAAAGCTTTCACCACCAACTTCGACGACCTCGGCACCGACAATATCAACGACCCCAACTTCGTGGGCTTCGACCAGATTCCCGGTCTCGCCTCGCAGCGTCTTATGGCCGAGGGTTACGGTTTCGGTGCAGAAGGCGACTGGAAATCGGCAGCTCTCTACCGCACTCTCTGGGTTATGAACCAAGGCTTGGGCGGCTGCTCGTTCCTTGAGGATTACACCCTCAATTTCGACGGCGCCAACAGCTCCATCCTCCAAGCCCACATGCTTGAGGTATGCCCCATGATTGCCGAAGAGAAACCCCGTCTTGAAGTTCACTTCCTCGGAATCGGTATCCGCAAGGCACAGACCGCGCGTCTCGTCTTCACATCGAAGCCCGGCGCAGGTATCACCGCTACCGTTGTAGACCTCGGCAACCGTTTCCGCCTTATAGTCAACGATGTAGAGTGCATTAAGAGCAAACCGCTTCCCAAACTCCCCGTGGCCTCGGCTCTTTGGATTCCCATGCCGAACTTCGAGGTTGGCGCAGGCGCATGGATCATGGCCGGCGGCACACACCACAGCTGCTTCGCCTACGGCGTGACTCCCGAGTACTGGGAAGACTATGCAGAGATGGCCGGTATCGAGATGGTGCACATCAACAAAGACACCACCATGCCCGAGTTCAAGAAAGAGCTCCGCTACAACGAAGTATATTACTCGCTCAATAAGTAAGATATGGCTCTTGATGCAAAAAGCACTATAATGCAGGGTCGTGCCGTGCTCGGTATCGAGTTCGGTTCGACCCGCATCAAGGCCGTCCTTGTCGACGCTGACAACAAACCTATCGCACAAGGTGCGCACGAATGGGAGAATCAGCTCGTCGACGGCCTCTGGACATATTCTACCGAAGCTATCTGGTATGGCCTGCAGGATTGCTACGCCAATCTGCGCAAAGATGTGCTTGCCAAATTCGATGTTGAGATAGAGTCGCTCGCAGCTGTCGGAGTCAGCGCCATGATGCATGGCTACATGCCTTTCGATAAAGACGGCGAGATTCTCGTGCCTTTCCGCACGTGGCGAAACACCAATACGGGCGAGGCCGCAGCCGCTCTCTCCAAGCTGTTCAATTTCAACATTCCCCTGCGCTGGAGTATCTCTCATCTCTATCAGGCGATTCTTAATGGCGAGGAGCATGTGAAGGACATCACATTCCTCACCACTTTGGCCGGATATATCCATTGGAAGCTCACCGGAGAGAAAGTGCTCGGTGTTGGCGACGCTTCGGGTATGATTCCCGTAGATTCGTCTACCAACGACTACAATGCTGCCATGGTGGCTAAGTTCGACGAGCTTATCGCTCCCAACGGTTACTCATGGAAACTTCTTGACATTCTTCCCAAGAGCCTCGTTGCAGGTACTGAAGCCGGTAAACTGTCGGAGCGCGGTGCTTCGCTGCTCGATGTCTCCGGACATCTCAAGGCCGGTGTGCCGTTCTGTCCGCCCGAGGGCGACGCCGGCACCGGTATGGTAGCTACCAATGCTGTACTCCGCCGCACCGGTAACGTTTCGGCAGGCACTTCTTCTTTCTCTATGATTGTTCTTGAGAAAGAGTTGTCGAAGCCCTACGAAGTCATCGATATGGTGACCACTCCCGACGGCGCTCCCGTTGCCATGGTGCATTGCAACAATTGCACCAGCGATCTCAACGCATGGGTAAATATCTTCAAGGAGCATCAGCAGCTTCTCGGCCTGCCTGTCGACATGGGCGACATTTTCGGCAAGCTCTATAATGCGGCACTCGAAGGTGCTCCTGATTGCGGCGGCTTGCTGTCGTACAACTACTTCTCGGGTGAGCCCGTCACAGGTCTTGCCGAGGGTCGTCCGTTGTTTGTCCGCAAGGCTACCGACAAATTCTCGCTTGCCAACTTCATGCGCGCCAATCTCTACGCCTCTGTTGCCGTTCTTAAAATAGGCAACGATATCCTCTTCAACGACGAGAAAGTGGAGGTAGACCGCATCACCGGCCACGGAGGTCTGTTCAAGACTGCCGGCGTGGGCCAGCGTATTCTTGCAGCTGCACTCAACTCGCCCATATCGGTGATGGAGACTGCCGGAGAAGGCGGTCCGTGGGGCATGGCATTGCTTGCCGGCTTCATGATTGCCAACCCCGACAAGAAATCGCTTGCCGGATGGCTCAACGATAATGTTTTCCTCGGTGCCACAGGATCTGAAATCGCTCCCGACCCTGCCGATGTTGAAGGATTCAACAAATACATCGAAAACTATACCCGTGGTCTCGCTCTTGAGCACTGCGCGGTAAAACTTTAATCTCATCCACTTCTGCGCCGGCATGCACTTTTCTTGCCGGCGCTTTTTTTATGAATTCAAGTTTCGCTTGCGGAAACTTTAGTTATGAAAAAGAAAAGTAACTGGCAATATGGTCTTGTATTGTCGCTCGGGGTTATTGGATGGGTATTTGTATGTCTGTCATCTTCAAATCTATTAGGATGGTGGTATCTGCCGGTATTGGCTGTACTGATTGCTCTAATTCTTGCCGCACCACTGGTCAAATGGTGGCGTAAGTTTACCGAAAGTGATATATTTGTCCTGAACTTCATGCTTTCGGTGGTATTCGTCGGTGGTATATTGGCTGCCGCTTTTATTGGTTTGAATTATATCGATTTGCCCAGAGCTGTACCACAGGAGCATGTCTGCAAGGTCGAACGATTCTATCGAAAGGAACACCATAGATCGAGGAGGGTAGGACGCCATACTATCGTCGACCGTCAGGCATATTATACCTATCATGCAGAAATAGTGCTGCCCGACAGCAGTCGTGTTTCTGTTCCTGTCACCTTGCAGCGATATCGCCGCAACCGTAAAAATGATTCTATCAAAATTGAAATTCACACAGGTATTCTTGGCGTGGATTTTGTAACACCTTGATTTATGAAATTTGTCTCTTGGAATGTCAACGGCCTCAGGGCTATCGTTGGCAAAGGATTTGAAGATATTTTTAAAAGTTTTGACGCCGACTTCTTCTGTTTGCAGGAAATCAAACTGCAGGAAGGGCAACTCGACCTCAATTTCGAAGGCTACAAGGCATATTACAGCTATGCCGACCGAAAGGGATACTCCGGTACGGCTATTTTCAGCCGTCACGAGCCGATTTCTGTACGCACCGTGTTGGGTGTTGACCGTCACGACCATGAGGGGCGTATAGTGGCTCTTGAGTTTGAGCGGTTCTATATTGTAACGGTTTACACTCCCAACTCCCAGAGTGAGCTTGTGCGTCTTGACTACCGCATGGATTGGGAAGAATCTTTCCGTTCCTTCCTATGCGAGCTCGCAAAGTCAAAACCTGTGATAGTATGCGGCGACATGAATGTGGCGCATACAGAAATCGACCTTGCCAATCCCAAGACCAACCGCATGAATCCCGGCTTTACCGATCAGGAGCGGCAGGCTATGACAACTCTTCTCGACGCCGGGTTTATAGATACATTCCGCGCTTTACATCCCGACACAACAGCCGCTTACAGCTGGTGGAGCTACCGCGGACGTGCACGCGAGAAAAACGTAGGCTGGCGTATCGACTACTTTCTGACATCCGCAGATCTGCGCGATAAGATAATTTCAGCGGAAATCCACCCGGACATCGTAGGCAGCGACCATTGCCCGGTCTCTCTTGAGCTCGACATCTGACACACTTAAACACATGCTGCGCTCACGCCTGAAACAAAACAGTGTGAGCGCAGCACTTGTATCTCAGCTTATCTAAAACGATACCGCGAATCCGGCGGATAGAGGCCGCAGGTCGGGAGCTTCGGCTCCGGTCAAAGTCTTATATGGCGAATAGCGCACATATACTCCTACACATCCGAGCGAGAAATTGGCTATGAAATCGATGGTAAACTTGCGCTGGCCAATGCTGTTGCTTGAAAAAGTAGAGGTCTTGCCTCCTTCCTCACGCCATGACGACATCACCGATCCATGGGTATTCACACAGAATACAGGGCCGAATGAGATATTGGGATTAAGGCCCGAAGCTATGCGCCCACAGTCCCACCCGATCAGCAGCGGAAACTGGATTGAGAATACTTTCAGACGCGAGAAACGGTAATCAACACCCTCGGGAAACTGCGATACTCTGATTTTTCCATCTATAGGCTCGTAGAGTATACCTTTTGTAGAGCGGTAATTTCGCCAGTCAAATCCTATGCCAAACGATATGCCGAAGTGCTTGCTTGGTTTGTATTCAAAGCCCAAGGCATTGAGAATACCGAGTTCGAGCGAGCGTCCGCCCTCTGGCGATATATCATCACCGGCTCCGGGCGTTGTTACAAATCCGAGCGTGAAGCCTCCTATTATCATATTCCACTTGTCGCCTCCGGGCAAGAATTTGTATGTTTGCGAAGATCGGCGCACAAAATTTCCCTCGCCATGGCGCTCGAATTTATGCTTTACCGAGTTGTCATCTATTATCTTCACCTCAACTCCGTCGCGGCTCTCTGAAATGAGTACCCTCTCCGGATTAGAAAACCGATATACGGTATCGTTGCTGTTTACCGCGCCGCATACCATGGCGGCGGTAGTTGCTATGATTGCGAGAAATGTCTTTTTCATATTACGATATTTAAACCTATTGACAGATAATCAAGGTCGGGTCCCCAGCCTTTTTCAAATACCGACATCGGCGACCATCGCAGATAGAATCCGAGACCATCGAAAAAATTAAAAGAACCGAAAATGTCGGGTGTGACAAAACGTTGCTTGAGAGAATGGAAGCTGGCTTTGCTTGTCACGCCTCCGCCTTGAGTCTTAGTAGTGGCGCTCAGATAGGTGTTGAGGTTGAGCACAGCTCCCACCCTTACGCACTTGTCTTTATAAACTTTCTGAGTTAACATCAACGGCACATGAAGTCTGAACAAGTGCAGGCGCGATGATCCTTTCTCTATTCCGGACCCTATCGGTGTGAGATATATAACCTTGTCGGCCTGCGCCAAAACATGCTCGTCGCCGAAATTAGCAGACCTGTAGCCCATGCCGAAGCCGAGCGACAACTTGGTGCCCGACCGCGAGATGTTCCAGCGTACTGCGGCGATATTGTCTACGCCTATCTCCCATCCGCAGTTGATTCCGGCTGCTCCGTTGAGTGGAAATGTAGCACCGACATAGAAATTGTCAAACCAGTCGATACTGAAATAATTCTTGCCTTTGCTACGGCCGTTCTCGCTGTTGCTGAAAGGCAGGTTTATTTCCCAGATATCATTATCTTCTTCTATTTGTGAGCTATAGTCATACTGATATTTCTGGCCGTAGCGGTCACCGTTTATCTTTACGGAAATCGAATTGTCGGTAGTGGTGACTACTACTGAATCGGGTTTCGTAAACCTTATTATACTGTCGGTATTCTCCGCCCCGCGGGCGGCAGCTATGCTGCCGATGATGATGAGTATTGCAATCAGTTGTTTCATGCCTGTATTATTTCTTTATCATTTTCTTTATGCTTTCCGAATCGGCTTTGCCGCTCATATATATCAGTATTATCTTATTGCCGCCGGCAAGATGTTGGTTGAGATAAAATAGATATCTGTTTTTATCATCCTTTGGTTTCAGAGTCAGGAAAGCATAGTATATCTTTCCGTCGCGATACGATATCTCACGGTCGTTGGCATTGCGGGCGTCGTGAGCCACGGCTTTTTCTATCGCCTCAGCCTTTTCCGGCTTGTCGGCAAGTGTCAGGCCGCGGTATTCCTCGAGGTTGTAGCGCTTGAGCGACTTCCCCGTAACTATCGTCTTTGAAACTCCCGGATCGGCGGAATAGTGCGAATTAAGAATTCCGAGCGAGGCCGGAGGCTCTGCCGCCCATGCCGCAGCCGCGCATACTGTCAAGATCGCTATTATCAATATCCTTTTCATAAGCTTACTCTAAAAATTTATAGCTTCGCTGAGCGAGGCAATATCCTGTTCGATACTTTCGCTGAATAAATCCGACGCCATTCCGATTTCTTCAAGTTGGGCGTCCATCAATGCCATCGCGACCATCGGGTCATTAGTCTCCACACATGCTATGATACTGCTGCAGTCGGTTTGCTGTGACGGCCGGTTGATCCATAGCCCGACGCTCAGCAATATGGCGAGAGAAGCAGCTACCGCTATCGACGGCCATATCGTCCTCCGTCGGGGTCGCACAGCCTCTGCGGCACGCCGCCGGCCGTCGGCAGCGGCGAAAGCCATCACGGCCAGACATTCTTCTACCCGAGGGTCATCGCTCTCGCTGTCAAGAAGAGCCTCGCGGAGTTCGCGCTCTTGGGCGAGCGTGGTTTCTCCATTGAGGTATAGCTCGATAAGATGTAATAATGCTTTTTCTGTCATGACTTCTGCTTCTGTGATTTATATGCGTTCAATATTGCTCTGCGGGCACGACTGAGGGCGACTCTTGCATTGGCCTGCGTCATGCCGAATTCAATGGCGATGTCTTCCATCTCCCATCCGGAATAATCGCGGAGCAAGAGAATACGGCGGTCGCGCTCGCTGAGCATGGTTTTGATAAGTGCGTCGACTCCGGCATATATTTCGTCGGTATTTTCATCAAGGCTGCTTTCTGCGATATCAGATATTTCATGAAGCTCGGTAGTGCCGTGCGCGCTGCGGCGGCGAAGAGCGTCGAGACATTTGTTGCGTACGCTTACAACAGCCATTCCCTCGGCAGCACGTTCGTCGGGTATATTCTTGTGGCAGCTCCACAGGGCGCAAAAGGCGTCTTGAAGAGCGTCGGCGGCTTCGTCGTCGCTGCCAAGCATACGTCGCGCCACTGACTGAAGGCGTGATTGCATGCGTGTGAATATGCCGGTGAAACGTTCTGATTCCATTGTCTTGGTCACTTCTCAACAAAGATACGAACGACCGGCCATTTTGCAACATAGATTTGCAAAAAAATGTTTCAGAAAAAATAAAGGCAACGCATTGTGCCGGAGTAATGCGTTGCCTGATAGTGCGTTGTGGTTTGTCAGAAGTTTATGCGGTGTTGGGCCAGTTGGTCGTAGTCGGGCTTCCTGAGTCCGCTTTCTTTAAGCGGTACGGCTTCATTGTAGTCGTTCAGGAATACACGGGTCGGCTCGCTGTAGTCAGGCGAAGAGAGGTCTGCAGCGGCCTTATAGTCGTCAGTCATTATGCCGGCAAGCGATATCAAAGTATGGAAGGCACTGCGGCTCGATGATACATTTTTGCCGGTATTGGCCAAGAGGGTAGTGTAACGGTCGGGATTTGCGGCACGGTAAGAGTCGCTGACCCATACAAGCATTGGCACATGTATCTGCCAGTAGGTCGGGGTGGGAGAGGCGTGCAGGAAACGCTCTCGGCTGTCGTCGAAGATGTCTTCTCCATGATCGGCAAGATATACCATTGCAGAGCTGCGGTTGGATTTTGCAAGTACATCTACGATACCGTCTATCACGGCGTCGGTATAGCGGATTGCATTATCGTAGGCATTCATCAGCTCATCCCGGTTGGCTGCCGAGGCCTCTGTACTGTTGTCGGGTTTGAAGTAGGTGTACTCGTCGGGATAGCGTTCCTTATAGTTGAAATGACTGCCGTAGGTATGAAGCACTACAAACACTTTGCCGTCTTTATTATTCTCTATCACATCTTTGAGGTGCATACATAGCTCGGTGTCGTAGTGCTCGGCTCCATCGTCGGTGAGGAACAATACGCTGTCGGCCTGCTCGCCGAAAAAGTCAATCAAGGCGCCGTTGCGCTGCTGATTGGATATAAAAGCTGTCGATATACCCGCTTCCTTGAATGCGTCGATGACACCTTTGCACTGATATATCGAATCGCCGAAATCGCAGGCGTCGAGGGCTGACATAAGCAGGGGAACACTCTTGTGAGTGGTGTTGCTCTCACTCAAAGCTCTGTTGAACGACAGCAGGCCCGAGCGTTTCGACAATCGAGGATTTGTAGGGCGTTGATAGCCGTTGAGCTGCCAATTGTCGGCGCGGGATGTCTCGCCGATTACGAGCACATATACTCCGGTAGAATCTCCGCTGCAATCGATACTACCGAAAGAGTAGTCGGCTGATGTATCGAAGTAGTTCTCGGTGAGGCGCGTACGCTCGAGCGCCTCAAACATGTTTGATATCACATTGACAGGAAACAGTTTGCGGGTAGGATGATAATCATTGGCCGCCGCCATACATGCAAAGCCTGCTGCAGCGAGAGCAATTCCACAATAGAGAGCCGCCTTGCGGTTGCGTCGGCCGGCTCTCGACCCCTTGACGCACATCACCGTGGCCGCAATGATCGGTGGAAGATACAGCACGCACACCACTACGATGGCTGCCGAGAGATTGCGCAGCAACTCGGTAGCCTCATGCACATTGGTAGTGACTACATTGAGAAACATATCGATGGCGATAATAGACTCCCCGTAAAGAAACAGCAGCACTATCTGGAAAGCACAGAGCACCATTACGGGTATGAACCACAGCGTCGTGGCGCCTGTGCGGCGGCTTGCCGCGAAGAGCATGAGATATACGCCCGCAGGCACAAGGATGTTGACAGCCTTGTCGGCCCACGAATAACTTATCTCGGTGATGTCAAGAGCGATGTTTGGTATGAGCAAGAGCAAAGGCACGAGCCATACCATAATGTCTGACGCCCCTCCGAGCTTTGATAATATGTTGTCAGAACGCTTCATTGATACTGAATATAAATCCGGTTTGTTTACGCCCGAAGCCGAGGTCGAGCCTTACATTCACACGACGTTTGAATTCCCAGCGGTAGCCTATGCCATAGTTAGGCAGAATCTGACGCATTCTCATTGCCGAGAATTTAGGGAATACCGTTCCCGCACCGACCCATACGACAACACCGTTGCGGCGCCATACATGTTGGCGGAGCTCAATGCAGACATCTATCTCGCTTTTGTCGCGGTAGCGGCCTTCGAAATAGCCGCGCATGTTGTCGCTGCCGCCAAGGGTAGAGAGCAAGGTCCATGGCGTATTGCCGTAGGTCAGGCGTGAGTGGAGCTGCATGGCTATGGTGGCCGACTTCCAGAGCGGGTGATAGTATGAGAGATAAAGCTCGGTGAGCGAAAATGCGTTTTTGTTGGCGAGAAAGCGCGGATTGAAGCGCTGGTCAAGACGCAGATACATGCCATGGGCGGCGTTGGTGAGGAAGTCGCGGTTGTCATATTGCACCGTGAATCCTACTCCGATATTGAAAGTCTTGTCTTTCAGTCCCTCCCAGAGTTCGGGCTTGGCCATATCGCGGGCGTTGAAATAGTCGAGTGTAGCCATCGGGCCGAGGTAGAAGTTACGTGCGAGCCGCCATACGTAGCTCACTTCAGCCTGCGAGGTAAAATATTTATATTTTGATTCGTTATCATCGTTGCGTCCCATTTCATAGCCTATGCCCCAGTATCTGGTTGCGACGTGAGCAACATTGAGGTCATAATTGAGGCGGGCAACGTCGTTGGGAAAGATATGCGTGCCGCGTATGCCGAGCTTGAAAAACATGCTCGTGGTGGCGTCGGCATATACGGCTACATTCGACAGCGGCGACACTGTGTCGCGACGCGAGGGACGGTATAGTCCTGAGCCGACTATGCCTATTCCGAACTTGGTATCTGATGAATAATGCGGTCCGCCGATAATACTGAAATCGAATTTCTTATTACGTCTTACTTTGTTGGATTCGTTGAAGTAAGCGATTATCTTATTTATGAAACCCTTAGGTTTCTGCGCCATGGAATCCACAGCAACCGTATCGGCCGAAACTACGATGCTATCATTGCAATCACTTGCTTTACAGGTGATTGCAATGGTTATAGCCATACAGGTGATGAATGTAATGAATCTTTTCATAGTGGAAACGCTTTGCAATATTAACAAATAAATATTAATTTTGTTAGCTCAAAAGCCTTTTAAACCCGAAAAATGCCGAATATGACTACAAATATCAAGCCTACGGCGCGACAGCTTGCCGAATTGCTGTCGCGGTATGGGATACAGCATGTAGTGGTGTCGCCGGGGTCGCGCAATGCACCTCTTATTCTGGCTTTATGCAGGTGTGACAAATATGTGCTGCACTATGTAGTAGATGAGCGTGTGGCTGCGTTTGTTGCCCTCGGCATGGCTGTTGAAACACGAAAGCCCGTAGCGGTAGTATGCACTTCGGGTACGGCTCTGCTCAATTTCGGCCCGGCGCTTGCCGAGGCTTACTATAGCAATATACCCCTTGTGGCAATATCTGCCGACCGCCCGTACTACGATATTGACTGCAACCGTCCGCAAACGATTCCCCAAGCGGGCCTTTTTGATAAAATAGTGCGTAAGAGCGTGGATATCCGCGAGGGCGAAAGACCGGCATACGTCAGCCGTCTGCTCAATGCGGGCCTGTCGGCTGCGACGCAGTTTCCTGCAGGCCCGGTGCATATAAATATGCAATTTGAGGTTCCATTGACCGAGGGGTGCGACCAAAGTCCGGTCCATACCGATTTTGCGCCTTCGTGCGGTAAGATTGATTTCGGAAAGCTTATCAGCTACACCCCGGATTCCGGCTATCTTCTTTATATTGCAGGCTTATCTCCCTTAGAAGATATTCATGCTGCCGAAAAGGTAATGGAGAATCTTCCGGCGAATGTTGCTGTTATTGCCGAGGCTCAGTCAAATCTGTCTCATTTGTCAGTTTTGCCGGCAGCTCAGTTCGCCAAGAATTTAGATAAAGCCGCAATCCCCGATGTGATAGTCATTGCCGGCTCGGCTCCGGTATATCCTGCGGTTTATTCATGGATTGAGCGAAATAAAATCAAGTGCATACATGTAGACCCTCTCGGTCGCAATTATGGCGAGATATGTGTCGCGTCGCCCCTGCATATATTCTTGGAAGATAATTTCAAAGTTTGCAAAGGGATGCCAAATGATTACAGGAAGAGGTTCTCAGGGTTTCAGCCATGTGCTACAAGCCCGGTAAGTCAGCTTGTCGAGGCCTTGTCCGGTAAAGAAATCTCGCTTCATATAGGCAATGGCATGAGCATACGCGAGGCGCAGAAAGTATCCATTGACAAGTATACAAACGTATGGTCAAACCGAGGCGTGAGCGGTATCGATGGAGCTACATCCACAGCCATCGGGGCGTCGCTCGTCGCAGATAAACCGGTGGTACTTATTACCGGAGACATGTCGGCGGCATACGATATCGGGGCTTTGGCTGTAAAAGGTGTCGGCTGCAATTTCACCATGATAGTTGTCAACAACAATGGCGGTGAAATCTTCCGTCAGGTAGGCACAACCAAGAATCTGCCGGAGCGTGAGCAATATTTCACTGCAATGCCCAAATTCCCTCTCCAAAAGCTTGCGGAAGCCTACGGTTTTGATTATCAAGAAGTAACCGACGTGGCGCAAGTGAAGCTTGCGCAAGCACCAAATCCTAAGATTATTGAACTAAAAATATCAAATAACAATGCGTAACTGGACTACAATCAAGCAATATAGCGATATCCTCTTCGATTTCTTCGAGGGTATTGCAAAGATTACAATCAACCGCCCGGAGGTTTACAACGCCTTCCGCCCGCAGACGAACCATGAGATTCTCGACGCGCTTGCATATTGCCGCGATACCCCTGAGGTGCGCGTAGTGGTGCTCACCGGCGCCGGCGACAAGGCTTTCTGCAGCGGCGGTGACCAACACTATAAATCCCGCGGAGGCTACCGTGATTCCGACGGAACACCCCGCCTCAATGTGCTTGAGATTCACAAAGCTATCCGCTCGCTTGTGAAACCTGTCATCGCCATGGTAAACGGCTATGCTATCGGTGGCGGAAATGTGCTGCAGGTAGTCTGCGACCTTTCTATCGCTTCTGAAAACGCACGCTTCGGACAGACCGGCCCTAAGGTGGGAAGTTTCGACGCCGGTTTCGGATCAAGCTACCTTGCCCGTTGCGTAGGTCAGAAAAAAGCCCGCGAGATTTGGTTCCTGTGCCGCCAGTATACCGCAGCCGAGGCCCTCGAGATGGGAATGATCAACAAAGTCGTGCCTTTCGACCGTCTTGAAGACGAGGTAGTGGAATGGTGTCAGACTATTATCAAGCGCAGCCCCTTCGCTATACGAATGATAAAGCGCGCTCTCAACGCCGAGCTCGACGGTCAACATGGTCTTATGGAATTTGCAGGTGACGCTACACTTATGTATTATCTCATGGACGAGGCTCAGGAAGGCGCACAGGCTTTCCTCGAGAAACGTGACCCCGACTTCGATCAGTTCCCTCAATTCCCCGGTTGATGGAATCTATGAATTATAAGGCTGAGTGGTGCAGGTATACCCTCGATTTCACTTTCGAGGCGCGCACATCACGTGGCTCTCTGCTCCATAAGGATACTTATTTCATCAGGATTACAGCTCCGGACGGCAGGGTCGGCATTGGTGAAGTGCCTTTGTTCAGAGGCCTTTCGGCAGAAGACTCACCCGATTTCGAGCGTCTGCTGTCGGAAAAATGCCGCAATGTGACAACGGCGCTTACCGAACCTGAGGCAAGCTCGATAGCATTCGGCGTGGCAAGTGCCTTCGCCTCAATGCCCCCCGTGGGCGACACGCCGCGCCGGACAACGCCATGGGAGCTCGGTCATCGCGGAATACCGATCAACGGCCTTGTGTGGATGGGCGACAAGCATTTAATGCACAAACGCATTGCCGAGAAGCTCGATCAGGGATTCCGTGTGATAAAAATAAAAATCGGCGGCATTGATTTCGACGATGAGCTCGATCTCATCGCCGGTCTGCGCCGTCGTTTCTCTTCGGCGGCTCTTGAGTTGCGGCTCGACGCCAACGGTGCTTTCCCGGCTGATGAGGCCATGAATTATCTGCGACGCCTTGAGCACTACGACATCCATTCTATCGAGCAACCGATAAAGGCCGGACAGATTGAGGCAATGGCAGCTTTATGCGCAAAATCGCCTATACCTATCGCCCTTGATGAAGAACTGATAGGGCTGCGTACGTATGCCGAGAAAGTCGAGATTGTCAATACCATAAAGCCGGCATATCTGGTGCTGAAGCCCTCGCTGTGCGGCGGTTTTGCCGAGGCAGAGCAATATATGAATATTATCGGCGACAACAGATGGTGGGTAACATCGGCTCTTGAGTCGAATGTAGGCCTCTATGCCATAGCTGCATGGGTGTCGCGTTTCGATATTGTCAGGGCGCAAGGGCTTGGCACTGGGCAACTGTATTCCAATAATATCGGTTCGCCATTGTCTATGCGTGACAACATGTTGTGGTGCGACCCGCAGAAACGATGGCAAAATCTCAACGACCTGCCATGGCATCCGTAGAAGATTTCAGGCGTGAATGGCTTTCGGAATCCACGAGTGTAGAAGCGCATACATCAGGCTCTACAGGTATTCCAAAGACCATTTTATTGTGTAAAGATGATATGCGGGCGTCGGCACGGGCTACAATCTCTTTTTTCGGCCTGACATCCGATAGCGTGATAGCCTCCCCGTTGTCGGTCGACTATATAGCCGGCAAGATGATGGTGGTGCGTGCATGTGAGGCTTCGTGCCGCCTTATAGAACTGCCGGTAAGCAATGAGATACATATTCCGGAAGATGTTCCATATATAGACTTGATGCCCGTTGTGCCGACTCAGATAGCCTCCTTGCTCTCGCAGCCTGAGCTTGCCGGCAAGGTGAGGAATGTGCTGGTGGGGGGCGCGGCTCCGTCGGACGAGGATTGCCGCAGGTTATCGGAGACAGGCTACAAGGTCTACATAAGTTACGGCATGACGGAGACATGCAGCCATATAGCCTTGGCACGGGGCAACGATTCTGCGAGGGTATTCCGCGCCATGCCCGGGGTGACTTTCAGCACTGACTGCGACAACCGATTGATTATCAACGCACCGGCCTTCACTTTCGGAACATTGAAAACCAACGATATCGTCGAGTTGGTCAGCCCGACCGAAATGAAATGGCGCGGCCGGGCCGACGGCGTCATAAACAGCGGTGGTATCAAGCTGCTGCCGGAGGAACTTGAAGCGCTGTATAGCCCATATCTCGCTGACCGGCAGTATTTTGTAAAAGGCGTAGCCGACAGCAGATGGGGTAGTGCGGTAGCTCTTGTTATAGAGGCTGAAGAGGCTGAGTGTGAGTCGATAGCAAATCTTTTGCGCGACAATATAACAGATCACCGACGCTTGCCCAAGCATATTATCGCAGTTGACTCCCTGCCACGCACAGCAAATGGCAAAATAAGAAAGCAAGTTGAAATTTACCCATAAAAGCGTGCGTTTAGCCAATAATATTTTCAAAGATAAATGAAATTATTGGTAATTTTGCACAAAAATTCATCATGTCACAATTCAGTAAGCGTTATTACATATTCCTGATAGTGTTTTTGGGAATGTTGTCGGCTTTCGGGCCTTTTGTCACCGACATGTATCTGCCCACATTGCCGACTATGGCCGAAGTTTTCCACACTACGGCTTCGCTCGTACAGATGGGCTTGGCCACGAGTATGCTGGGCTTGGCTATAGGTCAGGTATTTTTCGGCCCGTTAAGCGATAAATATGGCCGCAAATCGGTGCTCATCGCCGCAATGGTATTGTTCGCCCTGTCTACGGTAGCCAGTATCTACTCTCCGAGTATAGAATTTTTCAATGTATGCCGTTTCCTTCAGGGCTTGGGAGGCTCGGGTGGTATTGTGCTGTCGCGCTCAGTGGCTACCGACTGCTATTCCGGCCGCGAACTCGGAAAGACTCTTGCAATAATCGGTGCGATCAATGGCATAGCCCCTGTGACCGCTCCGGTAATCGGCGGTCTTGTTTCTGAGGCGGTGGGTTGGAAAGGCATTTTCTGGATTCTATTCGGATTCGGTGCTGTAATATTGGCTATGTGTCTCGTATTTCAAGAGTCTCATGCCAAGGAAAAACGGTATACCGGTTCTGTCCTGAGCCTGCTCAAAGGTTTCTCCAAGATTTTCAAACTCCGCTTCTTCGTAATCTATACATTGCTTTATGCTTTCTGCTGCGGTGTATTGTTCTCCTACGTGTCTTCGGCCTCGTTCATAATACAGAACCATTTCGGCTTTTCCGAGTTGCAGTTCTCGATAGTATTCGGTATCAACGCCTTAGGTATTGGCTTCGGCTCGGGGCTGTCGCTTAAGTTCAAGAAAATGTCTGACGCCGCCCTCGTTGGCGCGCTGGGCATTGTAGGGTCGGCTATATTGCAATGGATTGTATATGTTGCGCTGCCCGGATTTATTCTCTATGAGATTCTGACATTCCTTATGCTTGTGAGTGTCGGCTTTATCCTTACATCGGCAACGACTTTGGCTATGAATGAGGGTAGAGCGATGGTCGGCACCGCTTCGGCCATATTCGGTGCTTCGGGCTTCCTCTTCGGTGGCATTGTTTCACCGTTGGTCGGTATAGGCAATATCTTGAGCACCACGCTGATATTGCTTAGTATCTGCGGCTGCAGCGCGCTGTTGTTTGCATGGATGTCTTGGCGTCGCACCGGGAATAATTCGGAATTGGCAAATTAATAATTTATTGAATGGCAAAACAGGAATATATAGCAAAAAATCAAGCTTGGCTTGCCGATAAAGCCAAGGAGCCGGGAGTAAAAGCACTTGACGGCGGCATATACTACAAGGTGCTGAAGTCCGGAAATAAGGATGGCCGGAGCCCGAACCGCGGAAGTGTCGTGACAGTACACTATACAGGCAAGACTATCAACGGCAAGACTTTCGACAGCAGCCGCGGAGGTGTGGCGCCGGCTTTCAGGTTGCGCGAACTTATACCCGGTTGGATAATAGCGTTGCTGCAAATGCATGTCGGAGACAAATGGGAAGTATATATCCCTGCCGACAAGGCCTACGGACGCTTCAATCAACCCGGCATTCCCGGAGGCTCAACATTGATTTTTGAGATAGAACTTATGGGCGTGGCTTAGTGTCACGCTCTTTTTTTATTAAGGGGTGCTTTGTTAGGTCAAGTTGCAACTTGATGTTTGGGATAAATTTTGTAACTTTGCATGATGATGGTAAAAGACCGACATAAACGATTGTGCACAGTTACAAGCACACGTGCCGACTGGGGCCTGCTCTCGTCGGTGTGCCGTGCGCTGCGTGAAAGTGGAGATATTGAAGTAAGCATTATCGCTACCAATATGCATCTTATTGAGCGATATGGTAATACATATCGCGAAATCGAGTCCGACGGTTTTGATATTGCCTATAAAGTGCCTACCGAGGTCGCAGGGGATACCGATGAGGCCCGCGCACTTGTCATGGCCAAGACGATCGGTGGCATGGCAGAGGCTTTCGCTGCTCTGAGGCCCGACGCCGTACTGCTTCTCGGCGACCGCTACGAAATGCTTGCAGTGGCTTCGGCGGCGTCGGTAATGCACATCCCGATTATCCATATCGCAGGTGGCGAGGTTACAGTTGGGGCTCTCGATGATTCTTTCCGTCATGCCATAACCAAGTTGTCGAGTCTTCATCTTACAGCCACCGAGCCATACCGCCATCGGGTAATTCAGATGGGCGAGACACCTGAATCAGTGGTCAACACCGGAGCAATCGGCGTGTGGAATGCTTTCAATACACCCCTGATGTCGGCCGAAGAACTGAGCGCAAGCATTGACTTCGATGTCAATAGCCATCCTCTTGCCCTTGCAACATATCACCCCGCCACTAACGATGATATAGCACCTGCGAGCCGCCTTGCCGACTTCCTTGCAGCTCTTGACGCCTTCCCTGAGATGAGGATAGTCATCACAGCTCCAAACAACGACGCCGGCGGCGAATCTCTCCTCGCAATGCTTGAGGAATATGCACATCGACAGCCGGAGAGAGTCAGACTTGTAAGGTCTCTCGGTATGGTGCGCTATCAAAGCATGCTCAGGTATGCAGATATTGTGATAGGTAATTCATCAAGCGGTATTGTCGAGGTGCCGTCGGCAGGCATACCGACAGTCAATATCGGCATACGCCAGCAGGGAAGGCTTGCTGCTCCGTCGGTTATTCATTGCGGCGACAGCACATCTGAAATAGCCGCGGCTATCAAGTGCGGCTTGAGTGATGAAATGAAGAAGCTTGCCGCCCGGCGCGAGAACCCTTATTTCAAGGAAAACACATGTGCGATAATGGTAAACGCCATCGAAGATTTTATGAAGAGTTTACCGATATCGCCAAAACAATTTTACGACCTAAAATGAAGCCCCTGTATATAATTCCGGCGCGTGGCGGAAGCAAAGGTATACCGCGCAAGAATATCAAGCCGCTTGCAGGTAAACCGCTGATATGGTATTCGATATCATGCGCACTTGAAGTTATGCTTCAACATCCCGGCTATATCCTTGTCTCTACGGATGATGAAGAGATTGCTGGTGTAGCCCGTGATTGCGGCGTTGAGGTAGAATATATGCGCCCTGAGAGTTTGGGGGCTGACACGACATCGAGCCGCGACGTAATGCTCGACGCAATGGCGTGGGCCGACGGTAAAGGTATAGTTTACGATTGCGTGGTGCTCCTGCAGCCGACGTCGCCTCTGCGGTTGGCTGAGGATGTAGCCGGGGCGATAGATATTTTCAGTCCGGATGTTGATATGGTGGTCAGCGTATGCGATTCGGCTGCAAATCCATATTACAATCTCTTTGAAACCGATTCAGAGGGCTATCTCCACGTATGCAAAGGCCCCGGAACTTATACACGCCGACAGGACGCTCCGCCCGTGCTCGAATACAATGGCGCTGTATATGTTATAAATCCTGATTCTTTGCGTCGCTGCGGCCTTGGAGAATTTGCCCGGCGTGTGCCTTTCTTCATGCCGGCTTCGCGAAGCATAGACCTCGATACCCCGGCCGATTGGCAACGCGCTGAAATGTTATTTGAAAAGCCATGAACGATATATCCCGACATACGATTGACAGTGGAGCAAGTCTGCTTGACGCGCTGCAGCAGCTCAATGCTCTTTCAGGAGGAGTGATGACGCTCTTTGTAATTGATGATGAGCAGCGTATTCTCGGCAGTATCACCGATGGCGATATCCGTCGCGCGCTTATCGCGGGTGCTGCTCTTGACAAGACTGTGGCAGAACTTTGCCATAGGGAATTCAGATATGTCTGCGATGGCAATATCGACCCGGCGGTTCTCGGAGCCTGCCGCGCCAAAGGAATAAGGCTTATCCCGGTTGTCGACAGCGCGTTTCATCTCGTGTCGCTGATTGATCTTACCCAATGCCGCACAGTCTTGCCCCTGCGGGCTGTGCTGATGGCCGGAGGCCGCGGCGAGAGATTGCGTCCTATGACTCTTTCCACTCCCAAGCCTCTGCTCGAAATCGAAGGAAAGGCTATAATCGACTATAATGTAGAGGCTCTCGCAGCATGCGGTATAAACGATATTGTAGTCACCACGCGCTATCTTGCCGAGCAGATACATCAGCATTTCGTCGAGCCTGTCGGCGGTGTGAAAGTGCGCTGTGTGACTGAAGAAAAGCCTCTCGGTACAATCGGAGCCGTTGCAGGCCTGTGGCCGGAGAGTCATGTCGGCAACACGCTTGTGATGAATTCCGACCTTCTCACCACCATATCTTTCGAAGAAATGTATCTGCGTCACCGCTCGCAAGAGGCAGATGTGACTATAGCCGTCGTGCCATATCAGGTGTCGGTGCCTTACGCAATACTCACTCTTGACGAAAGCGACCCCGACGCGGTGACTGCGATAGAAGAAAAGCCATCGTATTCATATTACGCCAACGCCGGGATCTATATCTTTTCAAACGACCTACTCTCAACCCTTGTCGAAGGCGAGCATTGCGACGCGACAGACCTCATTGAGCGTGCGATAGCCGCCGGACGCAAAGTGACATATTATCCTATCAAGGGAACATGGATTGACGTCGGCTCGCCCGTTGACTTCCGTCAGGCCGGGCAGCTTATGCGTCATCACAATGCAATGGCGAACTCTTAGCAGCCTCGCTTGTTCTAATATTAACGTAACTAATGTAATCATGCCTGAATCAAACTTTATAGATTATGTGAAGATACTTTGCCGGTCGGGCAAAGGCGGTGCGGGTTCGCGCCATTTTTATCGTGCCAAATATGTGCCCAAAGGCGGTCCTGACGGCGGCGACGGCGGTCGCGGCGGTCATATTATACTGCGTGGAAACCGTAATATGTGGACTCTTTTGCCTTTGAAATACCGTCGTCATATTTTTGCCGGCAACGGTCAGTCGGGTTCCGGCGGCCGCAGTTTCGGTAAAGACGGCGACGATGTAGTGGTTGATGTTCCTTGCGGTACTGTCGTTTTCGACGCCGAAACAGGTGAATATCTCTGCGAAGTCACCGACGACGGTCAGGAAGTGAAGCTCCTCAAAGGAGGCCGCGGAGGCCTTGGCAACTGGCATTTCAAGAGTGCCACCAACCGGACCCCCCGCTATGCCCAGCCCGGAGAGCCGGCAATTGAGCGCAGTGTGGTGCTCGAACTTAAAATGCTCGCCGATGTAGGTCTTGTAGGCTTCCCCAATGCCGGTAAATCGACATTGCTCTCGGCTGTAAGTGCGGCCGAGCCTAAGATTGCCGATTACCCCTTCACAACCATGGAGCCGCAGCTCGGTATTGTGGCCTACCGCGACAACCGCTCTTTCGTGATGGCCGATATCCCCGGAATCATCGAGGGTGCGAGCGAGGGCAAAGGCTTGGGCCTGCGTTTCCTGCGCCATATAGAGCGCAATGCCGTGCTTCTCTTCATGGTGCCAGCCGACGCCGACGATATTGCAGAGCAGTATAAGATCTTGCTCAACGAGCTCGAACAGTTCAATCCGCAACTTGTCGACAAGCCGCGCGTACTTGCTGTGTCGAAGTCAGATATGCTCGATGATGAATTGCGCGAGGAAATCGCCAAGACTCTTCCCGAGGGCATTCCGTCAGTGTTTATCTCTGCGGTGACAGGGCAGGGCATTACCGAGCTCAAAGACATGCTTTGGCGTGCGATTACCGACGAGAGCAACCGTATCGACGCCGCCGACATTATCCACCGACCGCTTGACGGCCATCACCGTGTACGTGAGGAAGATGAATTTATTTTCCAATACGAGCCTACCGAAGAAGAGGCTGAGCAAGAAGCAGAAGACCTGCGCAGTATCCATCCCGACGCGTGGGGAGAGGATATCGACTGGGATGACGCCGATGTGGAGGACAGCGATGATGATGACGATGGCGAAGACCCCTTTATCTACGAAGCTATCAACGACGACCGTCAATGACTTCTGTCCGCCAATATTTCCGCACCATAAAAGATCAGCTGACGTCTATCCTCGGCAACGGGGGTGAGGCGTCGGCTGCCGCTGACATAATATTTGAAGATGTAGCCGGCTATTCCAAGACGTTTGTCTTTGCCAACGGCGACCGCGAGATTACCGACTCCATGCAGGCTAAGATCAAGGCCGTAGTAGATAAGATTGCGGCCGGAGAGCCTGTGCAATATGCTATCGGCCGCGCCCGCTTCATGGGCAACGACTTTATCGTGACGCCGGCGACACTTATTCCCCGCCCCGAGACTGCCGGACTTGTAGATATGATTACTGACCGCTGGGGAGGCACATCCGACCTTAGGGTCTGCGATATCGGCACAGGCACCGGGTGCATAGCCATCAGTCTTGCCCGGGCGTTGCCTTTCAGCAAAGTGACCGGTATCGACATAAGCAGCGAGGCTATTACGGTGGCGAAAAGCAATGCCGCCAGTCTGAAGGCAAATGTCGATTTTATATGTGCCGATCTCCTCAAGGCTTCGCCTGCGGCAGACAGTTTTGATATCGTTGTTAGCAATCCTCCCTACGTAACCGAATCCGAGGCTAAGGAAATGGATTCGCGTGTGCTCGACTACGAACCTCATACGGCATTGTTTGTCCCCGACAGCGACCCGCTGCGCTTCTACAAAGCTATAGCCGGATATGCCCATACCGCACTTCGCAGCGGCGGCATGCTATATTTTGAAATCAATCAGCACTTTGCCGAAGAAATGGCGGCCATGCTGCGCGAAAACGGTTTTGACGATGTCAGCGTAGCCCGCGACTACAAAGGAAATTACCGCTATGCCTCAGCCGTAAAGCCATGAGATATCAACGCAAGGTGATAGCACCCGAAAAGGCTCTTATACGCCTCGAGGAATTGTGCGCGAGGGCAGAGCATTGCCGCTATGAACTCGAGCAGAAACTGCGGGCGTGGGGCGTGGGAGAGGAAGACGCCGATGTAATACTTCACTCGCTTGAGCGACGACGGTTTGTAGATGATGAGCGCTTCGCTGCCTCTTTTGTGCGCGACCGGTACCGCTATGGCCGTTGCGGCCGTGTGAGGATACGTATGCTTCTTCGCGCCAAACGTATCGACGCCGATACCATAGAGAAAGCGCTCGAAGAAATCGATGAAGAAGAATATATCACTATCCTCAAGGCCGTAATCAAAGCCAAGACCCGCAGCGTCGCCGAGCCCGATACATACGAAGGGCGCAGCAAAATATATCGCTACGCCCTTTCGCGCGGCTATGAGCCGGCGCTAATCTCCAAATATATTAAATCCTGATATTGTCGATGTCGGCGAGCCAACCCGCCGAAGAGGCGTCGGAGGGCATACGCCAGTCGCCGCGGGGCGACAGACAGACGCTGCCGACCTTAGGACCGTCGGGCAGGCATGAGCGCTTGAACTGCTGGTTGAAAAAGCGGCGGAAGAAAGTACGCAGCCATTTGAGAATCACCTCGTCATCGTAGTTTCCGGCGAAAGCCTTGCGTGCGAGCAAGAATATACGGCTCGGCTTGAAACCGTAGCGCAGGGTATAGTAAAGGAAGAAATCATGCAGTTCGTATGGCCCTACGAGATCTTCGGTTTTCTGGTCAATATCACCTTCGGCTGTTGCCGGAAGCAATTCGGGGCTTATGGGGGTGTCGATGATATCGAGCAGTGCCGCACGTTCGTCGCCGTCGGCGTTCATGGCGAAATAGCGTGTGAGATATTTTACCAAAGTCTTGGGTACGCCGGCGTTGACGCCATACATCGATATATGGTCGCCATTGTATGTTGCCCAGCCGAGAGCAAGCTCCGAAAGGTCGCCTGTGCCAAGCACCATGCCTCCGGCTTGGTTGGCGATATCCATCAGAATCTGTGTGCGTTCGCGGGCCTGACTGTTCTCGTATGTTACATCGTGGATTTCAGGGTCGTGACCGATGTCGCTGAAGTGCAGGTTTACTGCTGCGGCAATAGAAATCTCGCGCTGCGAGATACCCAAGGCGGTCATAAGGGTGCAGGCGTTGCCGTGGGTGCGCCCCGTGGTGCCGAACCCGGGCATTGTCACGCCGATAATGCCTTTGCGGTCGAGGCCGAGACGGTCGAAAGTGCGTGCAGCCACGAGTAGGGCGAGCGTAGAGTCAAGACCGCCTGATACGCCTACGACAAGCGTGCGGCAATGAGTGGCGTCGAGGCGTTTTGCCAAAGCGGCAACCTGTATATTGATGATTTCCTCGCAGCGGTCGGCAAGGATTGTGTCGTCGGACGGTACGAAAGGATGAGGGTCAACATCGCGCCGCAGTTGCCAACCGCTAATTGACTTGGCGGTGCAGCCGGTGGTTATTTCTGTGATTTCAATGCGGTTGTTGCGGCGGCAGCCCTCGAAAGAGCCGTTGTGCATGCGGTCGCGGCGTAGAGCCTCGATGTCGATGTCAGACACAGTCATCTGCACACCGCTTTGCCAACGCTTGTTCTGAGAGAGCATGCGCCCGTTCTCGGCGATGAACAGTTTGGCGTCGAATACAAGGTCGGTCGATGATTCGCCGAAACCGGCCGAGGCATATACATATCCGCATATACAGCGTGCCGACTGCTGGGCGACAAGATTGCTCAGATAGGCATATTTACCTGTGATATCGTCGCTGGCCGAGAGATTGGCAATTACCTCGGCTCCGGCCATGGAGAGCTTGCTGCTTGGCGGGACGGGTGTCCACAGATCCTCGCAAATCTCTACACCCACTTTCACTCCTTTATGGGTGATTATAGTATTTGCAGAGAAATCAGCTGTAGCGCCGGCAAACCAACGTTTTTCGTAAAACTCGTTGTAGTTGGGTATGTATGTCTTGGGTACGACGGCACAAATCTCACCGTTACATATAGCTATGGCGCAGTTGTAGAGCGCTCCGCAATGCTCATGGGGAGCTCCGACGATTATCAGAGTGTCGGCCGCACGCTTGCTTGCAAGCACTATTTCTTCAAGGGCATTGGCCGTGGCTGAGAGCAATTCGCTGTTGTGGAAGAGGTCGGCACATGTATATGCCGGTACCGACATTTCCGGGAAAACAGCCAAGTCGACATTCTCTTGGGCAAGTCTTTCAAAAGTTGAGATAATGTGTTTGGCATTTTCTGCCGGATCGGCTACTGCGACAGGTGTCGATATTGCAGCCGCGCGAAAAAATCCGTTGGTCATTTCAGTCTAATTTTTTAATAACACGCGCCGGATTTCCGGCTACCAATGCAAAAGGAGGCACATCTTTTGTGACAACAGCTGCGGCAGCGACAACCGCGCCTTTGCCGACAGTCACTCCCGGAAGTATCGTTGCGCCACCTCCGATCCACACATCATCGCCGATATTAACCGGTTTGGCCCATTGCACGAGAGTACGGCGTGAATCGGCGTCGACGGGGTGACAAGCTGTGTAAATGCTGACGTTAGGCCCGATAAGGACATGGTTGCCTATACGCACTTCCGCCTCATCGAGAATAGTGATGTTGAAATTGAGCACTACATCGTGGCCGATGTGGATATTGCAGCCATAGTCGCAGCGGAAGGGTTGGTTTACGACAACTCTCTCGCCGCAGCTGCCTAATAAATCATGCAGTTGACTTTCAAGGCCTTTGATATCGTCGGGCGAAGTGTCGTTATAGCGCTTGATTTTCAACCGTGTTGATATCAACGCGTCAAAGAAACGGTGGTCGCCGGCCTCATAAACCTCTCCGGCAAGCATCTTTTGCCATTCCCGGGCAAAACTATCATCTTTTTGCATTGCTTGTTTGTTATATTTGTAATGCAAAATTATACTTTTAAGTATTTAAAATCTTGCTTTTAATTTTTTTTAATTAAATTTGCACCTATAAAGTAAGACAACTCGATGAAAACACAAGATACCCTTACCGGATATATCGAACAGAGTATCCGCGACAACTGGAATCTTCCTGCCTTGAGCGATTATCATGGCATTATGCTCACCTATAAGGATGTAGCCCGTAAGATAGCAAAACTCCACCTTGCATTCAAGCATGCCGGCCTTAAGCCGGGCGACAAGATCGCACTTTGCGGGCGCAACAGTGCCCAATGGGCCGTGGCTGCCTTGGCTTCGCTCACCTACGGCACCGTGACAGTCCCTATCCTGCACGACTTCAAGCCCGACACTATCCATCATCTTGTTACGCATTGCGAAGCCAAGTTGCTCTTTACAGACACTACGACATGGGAAAGCCTCGACCACGAGAACATGCTCCACATCAAGGGCGTAGTGAACATTTCCGACTATTCGCTTCTTTTCAGCCGCAGCAAGGAGTTTACGGCTGCCCGCGACCATCTCAACCGTCTTTTCGGCGAGGCGTATCCTGAGCGCTTCACTCCCGCCGATGTGGAATATCCGCGTTTTGCCAAAGATGACATTGCTCTTATCAATTACACCTCGGGCAGTATGGGCTTCTCAAAAGGTGTTATGCTGAGCTACGGCAGCCTGTGGTCGAACGTGCAGTACAGTATCGACGGACTCGATTTCCTCGTTCCCGGCGACGGCTTTGTATCGATGTTGCCCTTGGCGCACATGTTCGGCCTCACGGTGGAAATGCTGCACCCGTTTGTAAAGGGCTGCCACGTATTTTTCCTTGGCCGCACGCCCTCGCCCAAGATATTGCTTGGAGCTTTCGCCGAGGTGAAACCCAAGCTCATTGTGGCCGTGCCGCTTGTTATCGAGAAGATTGTTAAGACGCGTGTTTTCCCGCTTCTCGACAAGCCGCTGATGAAACTGCTCATGCACCTTCCCTTTGTCGATGACAAACTGATGGCCAAGATCAAACAGCAGCTCACTGCAGCTTTCGGCGGAAATCTGCAGGAACTTATTATCGGCGGCGCAGGTCTCAACAAGGATGTAGAGACTTTCCTGCGCAAGATTCGTTTCCCCTACACAGTGGGTTACGGTATGACCGAGTGCGGCCCGCTTATCTGCTATGCTCCATGGGATGTGCAGCGTCAGGCCTCGTGCGGACGCGCCGTCGACCGTATGGAACTTAGGGTCGATTCGCCCGATCAGGCCACGACTCCCGGCGTGCTCTATGTGCGCGGCGAGAATGTGATGAAAGGTTACTTCAAGAATCAGGAAGCGACCGACGGCTGCCTAGCTGCCGACGGCTGGATGAATACCGGGGATATAGCACAGGTCGACGCTGACGGATATGTGTATATCCGCGGACGCGACAAGAACATGATTCTCGGGCCTTCAGGTCAGAACATCTATCCGGAAGAGATCGAGCAGCAGCTCAACAATCTGCCTTACGTAGCTGAGTCGCTGATAGTAAGTCGCGACGGTAAGCTCGTAGCCCTTATACATCCCGATTATGACAATGCCTCGCGGCAAGGTCTTGATGACGCTGCCATCAACCGCCAGATGAGCGACAATATCAAGGCGCTCAATGCAGCTTTGCCGTCGTTCAGTCAGGTGTCGGATTATCAGATTTTGACCGAAGAGTTTGAGAAGACGCCCAAGCGCTCAATCAAACGGTTTATGTATAAATAAGTTTGTGGTTGGTGGGTTGTGGTTGGTGGGTTGTGGTTGGTGGGCAGCGAGTTACTTGCTGCTAAACTCTAAAGCCAATCTGCTGCCCACAGCCCACCAACCACCAACCATCATTTCTAAAGCTAATCCGCTGCCCACAGCCCACCAACCACCAACAATAACCCACCAACCCCCAACTCCCATTTCCAAAGCAATGAATAAGACTAAACTTGCTATGGCAGCCATGGCCGTGTCGCTGGCTGCAACATCTTTAGCCTATACGCCGAGTGAGGAAGTGAAGCGGTCGCAGGAAGAATTTGCCGCCGACCGTTTCGGTATCTTCCTCCATTGGGGAATCTACAGCATGTATGCCCAAGGCGAATGGTACCTCAACTATGGCCCTGTGGCCGACGAATATGCCAAGGCGACCCGCGGTTTCTATCCTGCCGACTTCGACGCCGACAAGTGGGTAAAGGCAATCAAGGCCTCCGGAGCCAAGTATATATGCTTCACCACGCGCCATCACGATGGTTTCTCGATGTGGCATACACGCCAGAGCGACTATAATATCGTAGACGGCACTCCATTCGGCCGAGATATTCTCAAGGAGCTATCGGAGGCTTGTCAGGCCAATGATATCAAGCTTCACCTCTACTACTCGCACCTCGACTGGACGCGCACAGACTATCCCCAAGGGCGCACCGGACATACGACCGGGCGTGATTCAACGCTTGCCGACTGGCCTGCTTATTACGACTTCATGAACCGCCAGCTCACCGAACTACTTACCGACTATGGCCCCGTGCGGGCGATATGGTTTGACGGCTGGTGGGATCACGACAGTGATTCGGTGCCTTTCGACTGGCAGCTTGGCCCGCAGTACGAAATGATTCACCGTCTGCAGCCCTCGTGCATGGTCGGCAACAATCACCATCAGGATCCATTTGAGGGTGAGGACATACAGATTTTCGAGCGCGATGTGCCGGGTGAGAATACTGCAGGATATTCCACGCAGGGAATCAGCCGTCTGCCACTTGAAACCTGCCAGACGATGAATGGCATGTGGGGCTACAAGCTCAGGGACACAAACTACAAAGATACTCCCACGCTTATACGCTATCTTGTGAAGACGGCGGGGCAGGGCGCGAATCTATTGCTCAATATAGGCCCGCAGGCCAATGGAGAACTGCCGGCGGCAGCCCTTGACCGTCTTGCCGGAATGGGCGAGTGGCTCGGCCGCTATGGCTCTACCATTTATGGCACCACCGGCAGCCAACTGCCGAAGGTGGAGTGGGGTACTTCTACTCATAAAGGAGATATCACCTATCTTCATGTCACCGACAGCGAGGTAGCTGAGGTCGCAATACCTTGGCACGGTAAGGTGAAGAGTGTCAAGCCATTCGACGGAGCCGGAAAGACTGTATACAAACAAAAGGGCGACAGCCTCATGATAAGTCTGCCGCCACGCGATTGTGTGGACTATATCTTGGAAATCAAGTAGTTTGTGGGTTGGTGGGGTGTGGTTGGTGGGGGTGTGGTTGGTGGTTTGTGGGCTGTGGGTAGCGAGTTACTTGCTGCTAAACTCTAAAGCCAATCCGCTGCCCGCTGCCCACCAACCCCCATTTCTGAAGCCAATCCGCTGCCCACAAACCACCAACCCCATTTAGAATTTCAGCTTGAAGCCTCCGAGGGCTGTGAATCCGGGCATGTCGTAGCCGCGGTTTATCACGTAGTGTGCATTGGTGATGTTCTCAAGACGCACGAAGAGGTCGACGTATCGGCATACCTCGCAAGTCAGTTTGAGATTGAGCAAGGCATAATTCTGCTTTTTCACATCGTCGGCAACATAGAGACCGGCTGTGCCCTTGAGGTCGGCGGCAATGTCGAGACGGCTCCATAGCTTGAGCTGTGCGCCGAGATAATATTGGTGCTTCGGTGCGCCGGTGAGATTGGATAGCGATGTGTGCAGGTAGCTGTATGTGGCGTAGAGGCTGAGGTTGGGCAGGGGAGTGCTGCGCGCCGAGAGTTCTATGCCTTTATTGATGAATCGGCCGGTGTTGACGTTCTTGTTGTCGAGCACCTGAATCATCTCGCTGCCCTTGCTGAAGTAGAATGTGACGTCGGCCGAGAGGTAGCGGGAGAAATGCTTTGCAAGCGAGAGTTCATAGTTCATCATTTTCTCGGGCTTCAGGTCGGGGTTGGCCATGCGGTAGAGATACAGCTCGCGGAATGAAGGATTGCGGTAGCCCATGGCAAGATTGCCCTTCAGTGTATATCCTCGCCCGGGGTTCAGGGCAAAACCGAATTGAGGTATCCATTGCGAGCCAAACATGTCGCTGTTTGCCATTCGCAGACCGCCGTTGACTCTGAGTAGTTCTGAGGCAAATGCTTGCGAAAGGGTGATGTAGGGCGAATATTCGATTATCGACTTGCGCTCCATCGTCGCCATGGCTCCGGGTGTATGTGCGGTCCCGCCCGACATCGGTATTTCGCCCGAGTATACGTCAAAGTCGAATCCCGCTGTGGCTGTGGCTCCGCGCCAAGGAGTGAAATTCTGGTAGAGTATCATGCCGAGGCGGTCATCTTTGCTGTGGAAGTGACGCGGGTCGTCGATGTAGTGGTTGCCGTAGCTGTAGTAGAGCCGAGCCGCGCCCGATGTTCCGGCATAGCTGTCGCTTACCGTCAGGGAGGCTTCTCCGCGTGTGATGTTCTGATGATAGATGTCGGTTGACTCCGGGTTTGACAGCCGCGGATATATCGGGTCGTTCCCGGTGAAGTTCATCAAAGTATAGTCGGCGGCGGCATGCCAGTGCGATGAGAGATCGTAGCCTATCTTGGCATATCCGTCGGCTTGGCGGAAGTCGAAATTGTCGACCGTGCCGTCGGTGCGGTTATATGACAGCGACACAAGCGAGGAAAACTTGCCGTAGCGGGCCGAGTTTGTGATTGACGAGAGCCATGTATTGTAGGAGCCGTATTGCGACGTCACCACTGTTCGCATGCCTCTATGAGGAGCATGCTTGGTGATTACGTTGATTGCGCCGGCCATGGCGTTGGAGCCGTAGAGCACCGACCCCGGCCCGCGGAGCACCTCTACACGCTCTACATATTCCTTATCATAGAAATCTGATATATGGTGAGAGTATATGCCGGCAAATTGCGGTTGGCCGTCAACCATCATCAGCACCGCGCTCGCCCTGTCGCCGCCTACGCCGCGGAGCTTGATATGCCCCGAGCCGCCGTTGCTTACCCCGAAGCCGAAGATACTTCGCTCTGATACAAACAGGCTCGGCACCATTCCCGAAATGGCAGATAACACCTGAGTAGAGCCGGTAGCCTCGAGTCTTTCCGAGCCGACGACCGACACTGTGTATGGCAGAAGGTTCTTGGCCACTGCAGTATTGGTGCCGGTTACGACGAGTTCGCGCAAAGCAATTGAGTCGGGCTGCTCTGCTGCAGCCACAATGCTTGGGAAAAGTAAAGAGCAGGCGATAATTATTTCTTTCTTCATAATGGCATAATGCTGTTTGCGGCTGCAAAATTACATAATAAAAGCGACATGGCAATTATATCAATCACCACGTCACTTACCAATTTTACCTTTCTCTTGTCAGCACAGAGGCACAAAAACAATCATGTGCAAGATAAGAAATCAATCAATTATTGCAAAAAAAGGATTACTTTTGCGATGAAATGTCGAGAGAAAGAGCCTCCCTGTCGATTTTCGGGCTAAAATGTCGGGGGGAATCGTTAATTTTGAAGAAGAAAACAGAAAAGTTACAATGAAAGAACAAGGCGGCCGCGGAGCGCGGCTTGTAAACGCAGCCTCCCATCTTATCATCATCGTCATCATCTTTATCCTGCCTGAGGTGATGATGACTATCTCCATGCCCCACCGGCAAGGATTTGCCCTCTATCCCGACTTCTATTTCAAGACGCTGGTGTATCTGGCGGTGTTCTATATCAACTATCTTTGCCTTATTGACCGCACCATTGCCTCGGGCAACGGGCGGAGGCGCATAGCAGTGTTCATAGCTATAAATCTCGGTATAGCGCTTGCGGGGATTGTATTGTGCTGGATGGTGAGCAATGTATGGTTCCCCGCGCCACGCAAGCGGCGTCTGAGGCCCGAACATCTCACCCTGCTCAAGCTTACCACTTTCATGCTGCGCGACTTGGTGATGATAGTGCTCACGATAGCGCTTGCCGTGGCTCTGCGGCTGTCGGCGAAGTGGAAAGACCTGCAGCGTCAGCGGCAGGAGCTCGTGGCGAGTCAGCGTGCCGTAGAGCTCGACAATCTCAAGAGCCAGCTCAACCCTCACTTCCTTTTCAATACCCTCAACACTATCTATGCCCTTATCGCCGTTGCGCCCGACAAGGCGCAGGGAGCCGTACACCGTCTCTCGGGCCTGCTCAGATATATGCTATATGAAGACGAGTCGAAGGTGAGGCTGGCTCAGGAAGCCGATTTTATAGAAAACTATATCACGCTTATGAAGCTCAGGCTCGGCGGCCGCGATGTGAACTACAGCATAGACCTCGCCGACCGTGGCAACGACAATGTGCCCCCGCAGCTTTTTATCCCCTTGGTAGAGAACGCTTTCAAATATGGTGTGACCAGCGACGACGCCACTCCGATAGACATAAGGCTCTATGTGGACGGCGACGATGTGGTTTGCTCCACTTCCAATGCCTACTCTGCAGCTCCGGCACAGGAAAAGCGGCCCGACTCCGGCATAGGGCTTGCCAACCTGCGGCGCAGGCTATCGCTTATCTACGGCAACCGTGCGTCGTTTGCCACCGTCATCGACGGCAATATTTATAAAGCCACCCTACGTATACCCCTATGAGCAATATAATAGAAACCCTTGTTGTCGACGACGAGCCATTGGCAGCCGCCCTTATAAGCTCGTATGTTGACCGTACGCCCTTTCTGCACCTTGCCGCCGAAGTGCACAGCGCCGAGGAAGCCCTTGAGTTTGTGCAGGCGCACAGTGTAGAGCTTGTCTACCTCGATATCAAAATGCCGAAACTTTCCGGCATGCAGCTCGCGCGCCTGCTGCCCGAGGGGGTGAGGGTAGTGTTTACGACAGCCTATTCCGACCATGCCGTAGAGGGTTTCCGGGTCGACGCGCTCGACTACTTGCTCAAACCGGTCAACTACGAGGAGTTCCTGCAGTCGGCCATGCGTGCCCTGCGCGAGCTCACTCCTGCCGAGAGCCGCCTGCAGCCCGGCGGACACCTGCTTGTAAAAAGCGAATACCGCCTGCTCAGAATCCCCTTTGGCGACATCATATATATTGAAGGGCTCAAGGACTATGTAAAAATCTATGTGGCCGGAGAGGCCAAGGCGGTGCTGTCGCTTATGAGTATGAAGAGCCTTGAAGACGGGCTCCCGACCGAGAGTTTCATGCGCGTACACCGCTCGTTTATCGTCAATCTCGACAAGGTGAGAGTGATTGAGCGCAACTGCATAATCATGGCCGACCGCGCAATACCAATCTCCGACAGCTACCGCAAGGCATTTATGGAGCGCATAGAGGCTTAGGTTTGTGGTTTGTGGTTGGTGGTTGGCGGTTAATGGTTGGTGGTTTGTGGTTTGTGGGCAGCGAGTTACTTGCTACCAAACTCTAAAGCCAATCCGCTGCCCACCAACCACTGCCCACTGCCACCACCCCCCAATCCCATTTCTAAAGCTAATCCGCTGCCCACAGCCCACAAACCACCAACCCACAGTCCACAAACCATAAACTAAAATTAACATTCTTGTGACATAATCTGACACATGGTGGGGCGTAACTTTGTGTCGGAGTCAACGTCGGCTCTGCAAACACCTGCACGATTATGTTTTATGTCATCGCCCTTACCCTAATGCTCGCATGGCTTATAGAAGCTATCCGTGAATTTTGAACTTGGCTAAGAATTATTTTGAAATATGAGTTTTATTATATAACTTTGTTTCATCATACTTACTTATTATAGCCAAACTTTAAAACATGAAAAAACTCTACACGGCCTTTATGGCTATTGTGTTGCTGTGTTCGCTCACGGTGCACGGGCAGGTTACGGTCAGCCCCTCGCCGCTTGAGGAAGACAGCAAGAATGTGGTTCTCACCTACAGTGCCTCGTCGTCGCTGGGCAACAACGGTCTCAAAGGCCTGCCCTCGTCTGAATTTGTCTATGCCCATATCGGCGTGATAACGACTCTGAGCAAGGACAACACCGACTGGCGCCATGTGCTCACCGAGTGGCCCGAGGCCGACGGCAGCAATGCACAGGCGGTGAATCTCGACAAGAACCGTCTGCGCTATCTCACCACCGACCTCTATCAGCTCTCAATCGGCGATATACGCACTTATTTCGGCATTACCGACCCCTCGGAGCATGTGAAGAAAATCGCCGTGGTTTTCCGCAATGCCGACGGGACGCGCTCAGGCAAGACTGCTGCCGGAGGCGATATCTTCATCGACGTGGCCAACGATGGCTTCGACCTCGCCCTCACCGCCGACCACGACCGCCTTATCAGCGGCCCCACGACGGTCAATTTCACTCTCACTGCCTCGCAGGCCGCCGACCTCGTGCTGAGCGTCAACGGCAAGCAGTTTGCCTCTAAATCCAACACCACCTCCCTTACAGCCAGCTATAAATTCGAGAATACAGGCAACTACACCGTCACCGGCACTACCACTTTCAACGGCAAGCCCTACAGCGCCGCCTATGAGATAAGCTATCCGGCCCCGAGCGCTGCAGGCCAGTATCCCGGCGGTGTACCGCAGCAGGGCTGTGTGAAGAACGCCGACGGGACTGTCACTTTCTGCCTCGCAGCGCCGGGCAAGATGAGCGTGCAGCTCGTGGGCGCGTGGAACGGATACAGCGTCGACAGCCGGTATCTGATGAAATATCACGATTACGAGGGGCAGCGCTATTTCTGGACTACTGTCAGCGGCCTGGCCGACGATGTCTACTATCCCTACTATTTTATAGTCGACGACACCTACCGCGTCGGCGACCCCTACGCCCACCTCATCCTCGACCCCTATAACGACCGCTACCTTGCCCCCGACGTGTGGCCCGACATGCCTCAGTATCCTGCCGAAGTTGAGGGCGTGGTGATGGGTGTATACCGCGGCGACATCGATGATTACAGCTTCTCTTCTTTCACCATTCCCGACCATGACAATCTGATAGTCTACGAAATGCTGCTGCGCGACTTCACCGGCACCGACGGTCTTGCTCTTGGCAACGGCACCGTGGCCAAGGCTATCGAGAAGATACCCTATATCAAGGCCATGGGTTTCAACGCCATTGAGCTTATGCCCATAATGGAGTTCAACGGCAACAGCTCATGGGGCTACAACACCAATTTCTACATGGCTCCCGACAAGGCTTACGGGTCGCCCCGCGACTATAAGGACTTCATAGAGGAGTGCCACCGCAGCGGCATTGCCGTGATTCTCGACATCGTATTCAACCAGAGCGACGGCCTCCATCCGTGGTATCAGATGTACCCCGCCGGCAGCAATCCTTTCTACAACATCACCGCCCCGCATGCCTACAGCGTGCTCAACGACTGGAACCAAGGCCACCCGCTCGTACAGCAGCAGTGGACCGACGCCCTGCGCTATTGGATGGAGAAGTATAACGCCGACGGCTTCCGCTTCGACCTCGTCAAGGGCCTCGGCGACAACGACAGCTATACATCTACATCCGGCACCGACCTCTACAATCAGAGCCGCGTCGACCGCATGGCGCGCCTGCATGCCGTCATCAAGTCGGTGAAGCCCGACGGCATTCATATCAACGAGAACCTCGCCGGCGCCAAGGAGGAGACGGCCATGGGCAATGACGGCCAGATCAACTGGGCAAACATCAACAATGCCTCTTGCCAGTATGCCATGGGCTATGAGAGCGACAGCGACCTGAGCCGCTTCCTCGCCACTGCCGACGGCGGCCGCCCCGCAGGCTCTACCATAGCCTACGCCGAGAGCCACGACGAGGAGCGCGTCGCTTTCAAGGTCGACGCCTACGCCGTAGCTTCTGTCAAGGCCGACGTTGACGCCAAATATTCGCGCCTCGGCGCCCTTGCTGTGCAGATGTTGCTCACCCCGGGGCCAAAGATGGTATGGCAGTTCGGCGAGCTGGCCAACAATCAGACCACCAAGCACTCCGACGGCTCCAACAACACCGACCCCAAGATAGTCGACTGGGGCGCATGGCTCTCCGACTCGCGCCGCCTTGCCCTCCATGACCTCTACAGCCGCCTCGTCAACCTGCGCCGCAACAATCCCGAGCTCTTCGCCTTGGAGAGCGAAGGGGGGGCTACATTCACCACCTCCGGGCTCTCGGGCGCCTATAACTCCTACCGCTACCTGCGCCTCGCCGCCGGGGGCAAAGAGGTGATAGCGCTCATCAACCCCTCGCCCACGGCGCAGATGAAGGTGTCGGCACCGGCGTCGCTCATCTCCTACTCCGACCATGAGCTCTACGCCGCCTCTGCCGGCTATAGTGACAATCTCACCGGCAGCGGCACCGTAAGCGCCACTCTGCCGGCAAACGGCTTCGCCGTCTTTGTGAGCAAGGCTGTCAGCGCAATCGATTCACCCTCATCCGCGCAGCCCGCCCGCGCCCGCGGCGGCCATGGAATCATCATCATCGACGGCTCTTACGATAGTGCCGCCGTCTACGACATCGCCGGCCGACGCCTCCCCGGCCTCGAAGCCCCCGCAGGGGTCTATATCGTAGATATCGACGGGGCAAGGCAAAAGGTCACCGTAAGATAAAAGGGCAATTATATCCCCTGATATCCGGTTGGATTAAAGACTGCATTCCAAGAGTACGACATATTTTTGGAGTGCAGTCTGTTTTTTTACTTCGTCGCAAATGCAATGAGACGTCTTTCATTCGTTTTATACATATTAGAAAATTTTGCTTATCTGATAAATAATTCGTAGTTTTGTCTTAAAATCCATAATAAATAAACAAACCAAAGGATGATAAAACTATTAAAGACTTTTGCTAATGCGCTAATATTAAGTGTGTTGGTGTTGGGGGGGAACTTCCTGCTCCAATGACAACGAGCCTGATTCTCCCCGCGAGCTGAAGGCTTACCGCTTGGAAATATCCAAAAACGAAACTCTTGCCATACTGAGCGACAACGCCTCGCGTGCCTACGATGAAACTTCGGTAGGACTCTTCAAAGTTGATCCTGACGGCAATATATCAGCGGTTGAAACCATCGTACACTACGATGATGAGGGTGGAAGCTCAACAGAAACCCTTAAAATGCGGATGAATGCCATAGACATGTTCAGTGTCACTGAGGATCTGATGATTTTTTTCGGATGTACTTTTATCGATCAAAACGATAACGTACCATATAGCGAAAACGTTATTCTTGTCAATAAATCATCCGGAATTATTTATTCATTGGGTACTTCTTCCTATCTGTTTGAAGCCGGATTCGGAGTGCCGCGCGACAATCTTTACGCTCAGAAAAGCCCGACAAGTTTTTTAGTCAGCTGTTCAACTTCAGGCAATTGGCTCTATAGTGTCGAAATTATCGGCCAAGAGGCTGTGCTTAAAGAAATGGTATCACCGTCGGCTCCTGTATTCAGCCCATGGCAAAGCTATCTGTTGGCGCTTTCGGGCGATAAGATCGGGCTTGGATATAATTCCCAAGGGAATTCAGGCATGGCCTCTATCGTATATCCCAACGGAGGATATGAGAAATTTGACAATGGCAATTTTGTGATTCTCGACAGCAGCATTCTATCATTTACGCAAAATGACAGTGACTTTGACTTTTCATATCAAAGCGAATGGATACATCTTGGCGCGGAGTATGGCCAAAGCTCTCGCGAAAATTTAGATTTTCCGGTAGATTTTGCTGATAATGGTTCGTTTTATATAACATCATGGTTTGAAACCGGTCAGAACGTTGTGATTGCATATCACAATAGCCCTGACAGCAAGCAACAAAAATTTATGGCCTTTGATAAAGCGGCAAAGAAATTCAATGGCCTCTCAATCCAGTTCTCAGGACAATCTGATCTGGAATTGTGGAAAGACAATCTTGTCGACAACAGTTTCTACGGTTTGGTGCGAAACAATGCCGGAGAAATCTCGGCGATATGCCATCTCGATCCGTATACCTTTGACTATGGCGAAACCACTCTTGACCTTGGCGACATCGACATCACCTCTATCGAGCCCTGCTATAGCCAAGGCAGCCTGCAGCTCATCGGCACGCGCCGCTCCGACGGCTATAAAGTAGCCGTAGACATAGATCTGCGCAAGGGCAGCTACACCACACTTTTTTCAAATCCGAATCTAACCGTCCGGACCCTTTTGCGCCTCAATTGACCCCTCAGAGGAAAAGCTTTTTAATAAGAATTCAATAGAGTTGGAGATAAACACCCGAAGCAGGAGTTTATCTCCACTTTTTATATACGTCGCTTTTACAGACGGCCTTTATCCTCTTGCGGCCTACTGTGATTCTATGTTTTGCCAAGCAAGGTAAATTTGGGTAAAAATAATTATTTTTGGTTAACGACAGGATAAAAATGGCGAATGAAAGCCAACGCAGTTACCGACAAATGAGTATTGCGGCGTCGGCGGCAGGGCAGTAATTTTGCAGGGTCAAACCGAAAAATGAAGAAACAGCAATGCAACTACGAGTAATTATCACAGCCGCCGCCGCCCTTGCCCTCGGCGCTGCCGCGGCAGAAAGCACGGCGGCAGAAAGCACGGCGGCGGCAGAGGCCGCCCCGGAGGCAAAGGAGGCGTCGGCATGGAGCCGTCTGCACGTGGGCGGCTACGGCGAGGCCGTGTTCGTGCGCAACTTCTACAGCGACAATTACCTGCGCTACACCCAGCCCGAAAGCTACCGCGGCGGCTCTCACGGACGATTCGACCTGCCCCACGTGGTGATATACCTCGGCTACGACTTCGGCAAAGGCTGGTCGATGAGCTCGGAGATAGAATTCGAGCACGGCGGAGTAGAAAGCGCCGTAGAGATAGAGACCGAAGAAGCCGGCGAATACGAGACCGAGGTAGAGCGCGGCGGCGAGGTCAACCTCGAGCAATTCTACCTGCAGAAAGAATTCATGCCGCAGCTGCGTGTGCGCGCCGGCCTTCAGGTAGTGCCCGTAGGGGCCACCAATGCCCGGCATGAGCCCGACCAATTCTTCGGCGTCTACCGCCCCGAGGGCGAGAACACCATCATGCCCTGCACATGGCGCGAGGTGTCGGTGAGCATATCGGGCCGCGCGGGTGCATGGGGATACATGGCCATGTTCATGCCCGGCCTCGACTCAGAGCGCTTCGGCAACCAATCATGGATACACGACGGCTCAGCGTCGCCATTCGAGTTCAAGATAGCCAATGTCTATGCCGGCGCCGTGAGGGTAGACAATTACTCCGTGCCCGGGCTGAGAATGAGCGTGAGCGGCTACGTAGGCAACTCCTTCCGCAACACCCTCTACCCGACATCCTCGTCGCGCAACGACGGCGTCCACGGCACCGTCGCCATCGGCTCATTCGACTTCGCCTACAACGCCCACAATATCGTGGCCCGCGGCTACTTCGACTGGGGACACCTTAGCGACTCGCGCCACATATCAGACTTCAACATCAAAATGCCCAAATCATCCACCTCGAAGCGACAGGAGGTAGCCTCCGACGCCGTATGCGCCGGCATAGAGGCAGGCTACAACCTCTTCAGCCTCTCGCCCAAGCTCACTTGTGGCGGCCAGCGATTCTATCTATACGGCCGCTACGACTATTACGACTCCATGGCACGGGTAGACGGGACGACATCGCTCGGATGGTGCCGCCGCCACAAGATATCGGCCGGTGTAAACTGGTATCCCATCAAGCAGATAGTAGTGAAAGGCGAATACACCTACGGCATACTCCGACGCCAATACAACAACGAACCCCAGCTCGCCATCGGCATAGCCTACACAGGATGGTTCAAGTAGGAAGCTAATGGTTGGTGGTTGGAGGTTTGTGGGGTGTGGTTGGTGGTTTGTGGTTGGTGGGCAGCGAGTTACTTGCTGCCAAACTCTAAAGCTAATCCGCTGCCCACAGCCCACAAACCCCCAACCCCACAGCCCACAGCCAACCAACCCCCATTTCCAAAGCCAATCCGCTGCCCACAGCCCACCAACCACCAACCATAAACAAGTTTCGCAAACTTAAATATATAACAAAAAACATAAAAGACATGAAAATCAGCAAACTAATGATTGCCGGCATAGCAGCACTGTCGCTGGCAGCATGCTCCGACAGCGACGAGCCCAAAAGTGGCGAAGGCACCCTCACAGCCAAAGAACAGACCCTCAGCGACGCAGTCGCCGACTATGTAGACCACACCGTGCTTCCCACCTACAGCTCCATGGCCGACGCCGCAGTAGAGCTTATGGACCTGTGCCGCACCATGCAGACCAAACACGCCGCCGGCACCCTCACCACCTCCGACATCGAAGCCGCCGGCAAAGCATGGAAACAATCGCGCAAGAGCTGGGAGCTCTCCGAGGCATTCCTCTTCGGCCCCGCCGCCAACCACAACATCGACCCCCATATCGACTCATGGCCTCTCGACAAGGCCGCCATGGACGACCTGCTCAAAGACATCCGCGCCGGCAAGACATGGAGCCTGAGCAACAACGGCGGCTACGGCCTTATCGGCTTCCATGCAGTGGAATACGTACTCTTCGAGCTCTCCGCCGATGAGAATACATCGCTTGTGCACTCTACCGACTATACACCCGAAGAACTCGAATACCTCTGCGCCGTAGCCGAAGACCTCTGCCAGCAGTGCGTATGCCTCGAAGCCTGCTGGGCAGGCACAGACAATATCTCAGCCCGCAAGCAAGAGATACTCGAAGAAGCCGAACTCGACTACGGCGAAGAATACGGCTGGGAGATGAAAAACTCAGGCAAAGCCGGCTCACGCTTCAAGACATTCCAAGAGGCCGCCGAAGAAATACTCCAAGGCTGCATTGACATCGCCGACGAAGTAGGCAACACCAAAATCGGCCGTCCCCACATCGGCTCGTCGGAAGAAGACAAGAACTATATCGAGTCGCCCTATTCACTCAACTCAATCGAAGACTTCGCCGACAACATCCGCTCCATCGAGAACGCCTACACCGGCAGCCTCGCCGGCGACGCTTCAGTGAGCGACTATATCAAAAGCGTGAATGCCGACCTCGACAGCCGCGTGCGCGCCGCCATCACCGCCGCCATCGCCGCCATCGAGCTCATACCCGAACCCTTCGTCAAGAACGCCACAGGCCAGCTCGCCGGCAAAGCCGTAGAAGCCTGCGGCGACGACCTCGTAGAAGTCCTCGAAGAAGCCCATGCCCTTATCTCACGTGGAAACTGAAGATTCATTACGGTTTAATATAAGGTTTTAAAGACAGCTTGCCGACAGCAATGCCGGCAAGCTCCACATTATTCAATAAAACATGAAAAAACTGTCTCACTCACACTTGGCATTGCCCTTGGCGGCGATAGCCCTGCTGTCGGCCTGCAGCGACGAGAAAATTACCGACGACCCCGCCGTAGTGACCGAAAAGCCACAATGGTACTATGCCGGCGGCCAACTCGGCACCACAGAGCTATTCACAACCAACGCCTTCGAGCAGCCCGCCCCGGCGGTAGACCTTCAAGGCTTCTACCAACAGTTTAAAAACGGCGAGGCACTATTTGAAAAACCGTTCATGACCAACGCCACGGGCGTCCGCTCAGGCCTCGGCCCGGTGTATATCCGCACCTCGTGCCTGCATTGCCATCCCAACTACGGCCATGGCACACGCTTGCCCGAAGGCACCTTCAATACAGCCGATCCCGGCAACGGCTGTCTGCTGGTAGTATACAACCCCGAGAACGACGCATACGTATCTTGGCTTGCCGGTATGCCTCAGAGCCATGCCGTGGCCCCGTTCAAAGCCCCGCTTGATGAAAGTCAGATAAAGGTGAAATGGCTCAATGCAACCGACGATTGGGGCAACCGCTTCGACGACGGCGAGACCTACGAACTGCAATATCCCGAGGTGACAATGCCCAAGAGCGCAATCTATGTAGCCAACCAAGGCTATCAGCTGCCAACCGACTACGCCGTCAAGCTCGAATCGACAATCGGTATCTACGGCACCGGCCTTCTCGACGCCATAGAAGAGAGCGATATCCTCGCGCAATACCGTCAGGAAGAAACCGACGGCCTGCTGCCCAACGGCCTCAACCCCGCCTTTTACTCAGCAGGCAAGTGGGTGAGCATGTATAGCAACTCACTGCAGGGCGACGGCACCGGCTATGTGCGCCGCTTTACCTACGCCCTCTCGCGCGGACCACTCCAAGACGCCGCCGGCGCCAACGCTATATGGAACATAACCAACGTCACCCGCTCCGACCGCCGCTACCATTATCTCGACGGAGCCGGCACCTACGCCGAATACTCGGCAAAAGACCCCGAAGTACAAGCCGGCTTCGACGAATACCTTGAGCGTATCGACCCGCAGCACAAGCATACCGACTGGTGGACAGGATCAATTGAAAACCGCATTAAGACCTATCTGCTCGCCAAAGATCTTGATGTAGAGATGAGCGATGATGAGTACACCGACCTTATGGTATGGCACCGCGGACTCGCCGTGCCCGCCGTGCGCGACGTCGACGACCCCGACGTAGTCCGTGGCCGCGAACTCTTCGCCGAGATAGGTTGCGACTATTGCCACCGCCCGTCGTGGACAACAGGCAGCGACAACATCAAAGACCCCGCCCGCTTCTTCACCACCGGCGACGAGCTCCCCCGCTTCCCCTATCAGACAATCTACCCGTATACCGATATGGTGCAGCATAAGCTCTTGATGGCAAACGATATCCGTGGCGGATGGTGCCGCACCACTCCTTTGTGGGGCCGAGGCCTGCATCAGAAAGTGACCGGCTCTCCCTCAGCCGACCGCATGCACGACTGCCGCGCCCGCACAGCCATGGAGGCAATCATGTGGCACGGATATTCGCCACAATCCGACGCCCGCTATTCGGTAGAGCAATTCCGTAAACTGCCCAAGGCCGACCGCGACGCTATCATACGCTTTGTCGACGCTATATGATCAAGCTACGCTCCAACCCATTTACACTTCTGATACACCTTGCCCTGGCTATCATCGTAGCCGGGGCATTAGTCACCCATTTCTTCGGCATACAGGGCACCCTCACGCTTACCGACGGCGCAGACCCTGTGACATGTTTTGACAAGACCTCAGGCCCCGGAGACGGCTCTTTCCCTTTCGCAGTGTCGCTGGTCAGCGCCGATGTGGAATACTATACCGGTACGACTACGGCCATGGACTACCGCTCGGTAATCTCTATAGCCGACACAACCCTTACCGTGGCGATGAACGCCGTTGCCGAGCTCGACGGATGGCGCTTCTATCAGTCGGGAATGGGGCCCGACACGTCGACATTCTCAATCTGCCACGACCCTTGGGGAATAGGCATAACCTATACCGGCTATATCTTGCTCGGGATAGGTATGGTAGGGTTCTTTTTCATGCGCAAGTCGATGTGGCGCTCGCTTTTGCTTATATTGCTCGTGCCGGCGGCTGCGTGTGCGGCTGAATCTCCCAAGACAATGTCGCGGCCTCTCGCACGCAATTTCGGCAAAGTGTATGTGTACTGGAACGACCGGGTGTCGCCTCTGCAGACTATGGCAGTAGATGTCACAACAAAACTCTACGGCTCTTCAGGCTACAGCGGCCACACACCCGAGCAGGTGCTTTCCGGCTGGCTCTTCTATTACGACGAGTGGCTACGCGACTATAACGCCACACATCCGGAGCCGACAACCGAACGAGAGCGCAAGAACGACGCCGAATGCCGCGCCCTTATCCGATGGTTGGGCACAGGCGAGGCCTTCCGTATCTATCCCTATCATAGTGCGTCGGGGCGTCTTGAATGGTTGTCGCTGTCGGGGCGAAGGCCTTCGAAAATGTCAGACCGGCAATGGCGGTTTATGCTCAACGGCGTGAGAAATATCGAGGCCAACCTGCGGCAGGGGCGAAATATAGCGGCCGACGAAGATATCACCCATCTCATAGAGGGGCAGCGCCTATATGCCGGTGCCGACAATCTTCCGTCGCAGGGTCGGTTTGCGGCAGAGCGTTTCTATAACAATTATGTATCCCTTTTCCCTGCGGCGGTGATTATGCTTATCGTGGGCGCGGCCATGCTTTGGATATCGTTGGCCAAAAGCATACAGCACTGCCGGCCGATGACAGCTATTGCCGTCGCTGCCGCAACATGGCTGGCCGCAGTGCTTGCATTGCGAGGGTATGTCGGCGGCCATGTTCCGCTCTCCAACGGCTGCGAGACAATGCTCTTCATGGCCTTTGCCGCCGCCGCAGGGAGCGCTGTCTGCCGTAAGCCTCTGCTCAAAGGCGCCCTTATGCTCGTGGCAGCTATGGCTGCGCTTGTGGCCGCCATGGCAGGGTCAAAGCCTCAGATTGGCGCACTAATGCCTGTGCTGGCGTCGCCGCTGTTGGCTGTCCATGTGGCGCTTGTGATGTGCTCCTACGTGCTCTTCATGCTCATGGCCGTGCTTTCGGCGACAGGCCTCGCCAAGCGGAGTATGCTGCAGCCGATGGCGCGTGTAAACGCTATCGTGCTCACTCCGGCAGTTTTCCTCCTCGCCGCCGGCATATTCACCGGAGCCGTGTGGGCCAATCAGTCATGGGGCCGTTATTGGGGCTGGGATCCCAAGGAAACCTGTGCACTTGTCACAATGTTGATTTACGCCCTGCCAATACATCGCGTGAGCATAAAGGCTTTCCGCCGCCCGAGGGTATTGTGCATATATCTCCTTGTGGCAATCTTGGCAGTGCTCTTCACATATTTCGGGGCAAACTACCTCTTGCCGGGTCTTCACTCATACGCATAAAAAAGCGGGGGCACTTCGTTGGCGCTCCCGCTTTTAATTTGTACGTTGTCGGTGTAGGTGTTTTTACAAAGCTATCGTGAGGTTAACCACCGACTTGGCGGGCATTTTGAGAGTAATGCCGTCTTTGCCGACCTTGGCTCCCGAGAAAGGCTTGAGAGTGACAAGCTCCTCGCGCCCGAAGTCATTGTAGTCTGTGATATTTTTCGCCGTAAGAATCTCGGCAGCTGTAATCTTCGCCTTCTTGGCAGCAAGAGGCAGGGTAATCTCAGCGTCTTCCTTGAGGTCGATGTTGGTAAGGGTGATGTTCATCACGCCGTCTTTCTGCGAAGCAGTGGCACTGACGGTAGGTACCGTGCGGCCGCCGCGTACCTCGCGCGTTGTTGTGGCAACCTCTACAGGCACTACTGTCGCACCCTGATGAGGCGCATACATCTTGAACACATAGTAGGTGGGAGTGAGCACCATCTCGCCGTCGCGGGTGAGCACCATCGACTGAAGCACGTTGGCTATCTGGGCGATGTTGGTCATCTTCACGCGGTCGGTGTGGCGGTGGAAAACGTTGAGGCTCAATGCGGCAACAAGAGCGTCGCGGAGAGTGTTCTGCTGATAGAGGTGACCCTTGACAGTGCCGGGCTCCTCATCCCACCATGTGCCCCATTCGTCGACCAGAAGAGCCACTTTCTTGCCCGGGTCGTAGACAGTCATGATAGAATCGTGGCGCTCGATCACTTTCTCGATCTCGAGACACTTGCCCATGGTCCAATAGAAATCCTCATCAGTGAATTTTGTGGCAGAGCCCTTGCTGCCGGTCCATCCGGGGACGGTGTAGTAGTGGAGCGAGAGGGCATTCATGTGGCGGCGGGCGTTCTTCATCAGCACGTCGGTCCAGCGATAGTCATAGTCGCTTGCGCCCGAGGCTATCTTATAGAGCTTGTTGCCGTTGAAATCGCGGCAGTAGGTCTGATAGCGGCGATACTCGTTGGCATACGCTTCAGGTGTGAAGTTGCCGCCACATCCCCAGCTCTCGTTGCCCACGCCGAGGTATTTGAGCTTCCACGGTTTCTCACGGCCGTTGAGCTTGCGCTGCGTTGCCATCGGGCCATCTTCGGCAGTGATGTATTCCACCCACTTGGCAAGCTCCTCTACAGTGCCGCTGCCCACGTTGCCGCTAAGATAAGGTTCACATTCAAGCAGCTCGCAGAGATCGAAGAACTCGTGAGTGCCGAAACTGTTGTCTTCAACAGTGCCACCCCAGTTGTTGTTGACCATGCGGGGGCGTTGCTCGCGGGGGCCAATGCCGTCGGTCCAATGATACTCATCGGCAAAGCAGCCTCCGGGCCAGCGCAATACAGGCACCTTGAGCTCGCGCAGAGCCTCAAGCACGTCGTTGCGGTAGCCTTTGGTGTTTGGTATGGGCGAATCCTCGCCAACCCACAGGCCTCCGTAGATACATGTGCCGAGGTGCTCGGCAAACTGGCCGTAGATCTCGGCGGGGATGGTGACCTTGTCATCGACCTTGTCGAGAAGGGGAGTCACAGTGGCCTTTTCTGCTGCAAAAACAGATGAAGAAATCATCAGACCGCACAAAAAGGCAGTGGTTTTAGGATTTTTAAAAAGCATGATAGGTATTATAGGTTATTATTCATTTACAATGGTTATATGATTCTCGTCGGGCTCGGGCTCTTGAAAGCCTTCGCAATAGCGGTGCAGACACTCAGGTGCGACAATCTGGTCGTCGGGTCCAATGCCCGAACGTGCGGCAAGACGTTGCAGCAGAGTAGGGTACGAGGCTTTCAGATATACAAAAAGAGGGTCGAGGCCATGGGCGAGACAACACTTTCTCACCGCTTCGCGGGCACTGCGCTTGCACATGGTAGCGTCAACAACTACACGACAGCCGTCACGAAGAAGCCCGTCAAGTTCGCTGACAAGTCTCTCTCCCACATGAGCGAATGCCTTTTGGCGCACCGGCTGCGGCAGCGACGGAAAATCATCGCCATATTCGCTCCAGAGCAAAGCGTCGGCACTCAGACGCTCATGGCCCAGCGTAGTGAGCCGGCGGGAAAACTCAGTTTTGCCCGAACCGCTGATTCCGCACATCACCACTACATCGTAGTGCGCTATCTCTTCAAGACTGGTCATAGAGTTCAATGGTAGAAAAAGGTGCTTGATAAATGCAAAAATACGAATAAGTGACCGAAATGCAAAATTTTTTTGCCATCGGTGTAACTTTTCGGGAGCAAACTACGTCATATAGTAGAAATCTATAATACTATAAAAAATGAAAAGAACTACTTTACTTATCCTTTCCATCCTTGCAGTGGCCACGATGATGTTGGCCCAATCGTGCAAATTCAAGGTCAAACCGAGCGACAATATGCAGACACGCACCATCATTCTCGGAGACTTCTACCGTATAGAGACTGCCCGCGTAGTAGTTGAATACAGCGAAGGCACCCCCGGCGAAGCTACCCTCACCGCGCCCGACAATGTGATTGATGATATCATCGTTACAGTGAAAGACGGCAAGCTCGTGGTAAGACCCCGTGAAGTAAACCGCTATGAATCGGATATAAATGCCACACTTATAGTGAGCTCCACCGGACTGACCAAGATTGAGGCTGATTTGGCCGGTAGAGTTGTCGCCAAAACGCCGCTTTGTATCGCGTCCGATTTCAAGGCAGAGGCTAACACCGCAGGATCGATAAGGCTTGACTCATTGAAATGTGCAAAGGCTGACATCGAGGCCAATACTGCCGGAACTATAAGAATCAGTACTTTGCTTGCAGATACAAAAGTCGATCTCGAAGCAAATACCGCAGGTAATATTAAGATAGACACAATAAACACAGACCGACTCGACGCCGAGGCAAACACGGCAGGCAACATCAGGGTAAGCGCCGGCAATGTGAATTTTGCAGATCTCGAAGCCAATACAGCCGGCAATATCAAAGTTGACGCAACATGCGCGGACCGCAAGGCCGAGTCCACCACCGGCGGCAACATAAGATAAACTGTATAAAACACATTACTCAAAATTTAAAAAGAACGCCCCGCCCGCGGAATAGAATCCGTCGGCGGGGCGATTGAGTATACAGAATCAGATATGTACTGTAGAATCTCAGCGGCTGCCGCCACCGAGAGCTTGATAGAGTGTGACTACTGCCTGAAGCCTGTTGACCTTATCTGATACAAGGCTGAGGCGAGAGTTGAGCAAATCCTGACGCGACGACAGCAGTTCGAGGTATGTGGCGTTGTTGGTGCGGAACAGGAGTTCGTTGCTTTTTACGGCCTTCTCAAGTTCTTCGCACTGAGCCGAATGATAGTTGTAGTCGCGGCCGTAAGATTCTATGGCATAGAGTGCGTCGCTTACTTCCTGTCCGGCGTCGAGCAGAGCCTGCTTGTAGTTGAGCAAAGCTATCTGCTCTTCATCTTTGGATATGCGCAGGTTTGAAATCAGACGTCCGCGCTGGAAAATAGGCTGAGTGAGCGAACCGAGAGCCGACAGAATCCAACCGCCGGGGTTTGTTACGGCTTGGCCGAGGGCATTTGTCCATCCGGCGCTACCTCCGATTGTAAGCGAGGGATAGAATGCCGCGCGCGACTGGTTGACAGAATAGTACGAGGCTGCCAAAGCCATCTCTGCGGCTACTACATCCGGACGTGACGACAGCAATTGGAGAGGCACTCCAACTCCGATTTCTTCCGGTATGTTCATATTATCGATACCGGAGCGGCCGATATGACGCCAAGTAGACCCGATAAGGTTGCAGAGCGAGTTTTCGGTCTCATGCTGCATGCGCTCAAGCGAGCTGTGGGAGGCCAAGAGCCCGTTGAGATTTGCCTTTGCTTGGCTGAGGGCATTGTCGCGGATGTCGCCTACACGAAGCTGGAGCTCCATTGTGCGCACTTGCTCGCGCCAGATATCGATAGTGCTGCTGCTGATTTCGAGCTGCTCGTCGATCATCACAAGTGTATAATAGCTCTTTGCAATCGAGGCAATCAGCTGAGACCTCACAGCCTGCGCGTAGGCCGATTGCTGAAGCAACAACATCTGCTGCTCCTTACGGGCATTGCGCAGCTTGCCGAAGAGGTCTATTTCCCAACTCAGCGACAGGGGCAACTCGTAGGTTTTGCTTGCCTTGTGCCCGTCGACGCTCGTTATAGCACCGTTGGGCGAGAATGTGAGCGAGGGGAGGTAGGCAAGCTTGGCCGCTGTGAGATTGGCCTGAGCCTCGTCGATACGGAGCATTGCGGTGAGAAGATCGGTGTTCGACTCAAGACCTTCCTCAATCAGATTCCTGAGACAAGGATCAACAAACAGATCCTGCCAAGGCATAGAGCCGAGAGACGATAGAGTATCGGCGCTCTGCAAGGTAGAGTCGTTGAAGAGCGAGTCTACCGGCAGGTTGTCGGGCCGGCTGTAATTCTTGTAAAGATTACAAGCCGGCAGGCAAAGGAAAAATAACAGAGATATAGCGAGGTATTTCATTACTGGAGTTGTTTATCTTTTTCACGTTCTTGACGGCGACGTCCCATCACTTTCTCTTCAATCCATTGGAAAGTTATGAAGAAAGCCGGTGTCACAAAAAGCAGTCCGATGGTGCCGATGATCATGCCGCCTACCACACCGACGCCGAGCGATGTGTTGCCGTTTGCTCCTACACCTGTGGCGAACATCAGAGGCAGCAGGCCGAAGATCATTGTCAAAGCCGTCATCAGGATAGGACGCAGACGCACAGAAGCAGCCGACATCGCAGCCTGAGTGAGCGACATGCCTGCCTTTCGGCGTTCGGTGCCATATTCAGTGAGAAGGATGGCAGTCTTGGCCAAGAGGCCGATAAGCATGATAAGACCCGTCTGAAGGTAGATATTGTTTTCGATACCCCAAATCTTGGCAAAAAGGAAGCTGCCCATCAGACCGAACGGAACTGAAAGAATCACCGCCAACGGGATGAACAGACTCTCATAGAGCGCGCACAGGATGAGATATATGAAGAGTACGCAGATTGCATAGACAATCACGGTAGTGTGGCTGTTGCCTGTCTGCTCTTCCTCGCGAGTCATGCCTGAGAACTCGAAACCGAAACCGGTAGGGAGAGTCTCGGCCGATACCTCGTTGATGGCGTTGATGACATCGCCCGAACTGTAGCCTTGAGCCGGCATACCCTGCACGTTGATAGCGGCGAACATGTTGAATCGCATGAGCGACTCAGCACCGTAGGTCTTGGTGAGGGTGACAAACTGACTTACAGGTGCCATACCCGATTTAGTGCGTACGTAGATATTGTCGAGTGCCTCCATGCCGTCGCGGTAATTGTATGGCGCCTGCACGATCACTCGGTAAATCTTTGTGAAGCGGTTGAAGTTGGAGGCATATATACTGCCGAAATAACCAGAAAGCACATTGAGAACCTCGCTTGTTGTAGTACCGGCGCGTTGGCACTGCGCCTCGTCTACATCAATTGTGTACTGCGGGAAGTTGGCGCTGAACGAAGTCTGGGCCATCTCGATCTCAGGACGTTTATTGAGCCCTTCAATAAAATCGGTAGTTACTTTGCTGAGCTCGTCGTAGCCCTTGCCGGAGCGGTCCTGCACGTAGACATCGAAACTGTTGCCTGAGCCGTAGCCCTGAATCATAGGCGGAGCAAAGATAAAGAGGCGTGCATTCTTGATATGTGCCGTGCGTCGATAGATTTCGGCTCGGATAGCGTCGATATTATCGTTTTTGCCGGTGCGCTCCTCCCAAGGCTTGAGTTTGATGATGAACATGCCATGCGAAGAGCCGTTGCCCGACGCCATACCAAAACCGGCGACCATGTTGAAGTTGCTGATCTGAGGAATCTCCTTGAGTTCTGCCTGTATTTCCTGCATGATCGACTCGGTCTCGGCCAAGGTGCTTCCTGCCGGCGAATCAAAACTCATGAACATTGTGCCTGTGTCTTCGTTGGGAACAAGACCGGTCTTGGTTGTGCTCATGAGCCATACAAGCAGACAGCAGGCCACCGCAAGACTTGACCATGCCAACCATTTGTGCTTGATGAAGAAGAATACTCCGCCTACATATTTGTGGACAATCTTCTTGAAAGTAGCGTCGAAAGCGAGGCGGAAGCGGGTAGAGAATTCAAGTTTCGTGCCCTCGGCGATATCCTGATTGGGGCGCAGAAGCAGTGCGCACAAAGCCGGGGAGAGGGTGAGGGCGTTGACAGCCGAAATACCTACAGCCACTGCCATGGTGATACCGAACTGGGTATAGAACACACCCGATGTACCTCCCATAAACGATACCGGCACAAACACGGCCATAAAGACAAGTGTAGATGTGACGAGCGCAGAGGAAACTCCGCCCATTGCGTCGACGGCAGCGCGGTAGGTTGATTTATAGCCTTCGTCAAACTTAGTCTGCACAGCCTCAACCACAATGATGGCGTCGTCGACAATGGTGCCGATAGCGAGCACAAGAGCAAAGAGTGTGAGAAGGTTTATCGTAAAGCCGGCAAGATAGAGCACAGCGAATGTGCCGATAAGCGACACGAAGATACTGATTGTCGGGATAAGGGTCGAGCGCGGATTCTGCAGGAAGACATATACCACGAGCACAACAAGAATGATTGCCTCAAGAAGAGTCTCGATAACCTTGTTGATCGACGCGTCGAGGAATGTCTTGGTGCTCATAAGCTGTACGAGTTCGACATCGTCGGGCAGACTCTTCTCTACCTGCTCAAGATATTTTTCGATGTTTATGATGATTTCATTGGCATTGGAGCCTGAAATCTGGTTGATCATACAGGTCGCACCGGGCAAGCCGTTGACGAAGCCTTTGTAAGAGTAGCTCTGAGCGCCGAGCTCCACGTCGGCAATATCTTTGAGGCGCAATACTCGTCCGTCGTCGAACGCCTTGATTATGATTTCCTCAAACTCACTTTCTTCTTCAAGACGTCCGCGGTATTTGAGAGTGTACTGGAAGACATTCTCGGAGTCTTCGCCGATTGCGCCTGTAGAGGCTTCGATGTTCTGACTCGAGAGAGCTGCCGTCACGTCAGCGGGTACAAGTTCGTATTGCGCCATGACGTCAGGCTTAAGCCATATACGCATGGCGTAGGCTCCACCCATGACATTTACCTCACCCACGCCGGTGATACGCTGGATACCCGGCTTTACGTTGATGTTCATGTAGTTGGTGAGGAAGGTCTCGTCGTATGTCTTGTTGGGCGAGAACAGACCGAATACCATCAGAGTACTGTTCTGACGTTTGCGCGTAGTCACACCTACTTTTGTAACTTCGGCGGGAAGCAGGGCTGTGGCAGTTGAAACGCTGTTCTGCACGTTTACGGCCGCCATATCGCCGTCGCTACCCTGTTTGAAGTAAATAGTCACGTCGCCGCTGCCGGTGTTACTTGCGGTGGAAGTCATATAAGTCATGTTTTCCACACCGTTGATAGCTTCCTCAAGCGGCACAATGACGCTCTTCTGCACGGTCTCGGCATTAGCACCGCTATATGTAGCCGACACACGCACCGTTGGAGGAGCGATGTCGGGATACTGCTCGACGGCAAGAGAGAAAAGACCGATAAGACCCGCCACAACTATCACTACCGATATGACTATCGAGAGGATAGGGCGGTCGATGAATCGCCTTACATTCATTTCTCGTCCTCCTTGTCGTTGTCAGATTTAAGTTCGGTAATCCGTGTTCCGGCTTTGAGCAGACCTGCACCCTCGGCGACAATTGTATCGCCTTCGGCTATACCCGACATGACGATATATTCCTTGCCGTCGTTGATTTTGAAAACCTCGATAGGAGTTGAAACGGCTACACCGTCGGTCACCTTATAAGTGAAAATACGATTCTGTATCTCGTAGGTAGCACCCTGAGGTATCACGAGCGAGGCCGGACGGTCGTAGGCGAGCACAACATTTGCCGAGCCGCCGCTGAGCAGGCGACCGCTTTCGTTGGGGAAGTTGGCGCGCAGAGATACTGTACCGGTGGTTTTGTCAACCATACCGCTGATTACATCGATATTGCCTGATTCATTATAAATGCTGCCGTCTTTCATCTCAAGAGTGACGGGCGGATAAGCCTTGACGGCAGCTTCGGTAGAGCCATATTTTGAACTGAGCTCGAGAGCCTGCTTCTCGGTCATTGAGAAATAGGCATACATCTTTGAGTTGTCAGATACTGATATAAGCGGCTCTGTCATCTGAGGACTCACAAGAGCGCCGATACGGAATGAGGTCATACCCGCAACCCCGTCGACAGGACTTTTGACTTCGGTATAGGAAAGATTGTTTTCAGCGTTGCGCTGCTCGGCTTTGGCCTGCATTAAGGCTGCCTCGGCGCTGCGGCATGTATTTTGTGCAGTGCGGAGCTCAAAGTCTGAAATGACTTTTTCCTTGTAGAGTTCTTCTTTGCCTTCAAGAGAAAGCTTTGCGTTTGCCAATGCCGCCTCAGCTGTTGCCACAGCCGCCTTCGCTTTTTCAAGAGCCGCCAGATATGGCACTTGGTCGATTACGAAGAGCACCTGTCCTTTGCGGACTGTCGCACCTTCGTCTATGCAAACCTTTGTGATGTTGCCCGAAACCTGCGGACGAACTTCAACATCCTGTCTACCTTGTAATACAGCGGTGTATTTTACCGAGAGACTTCTGTCTTCGGGTTTAACTACCAGCAGCGGATATGCCTGCGGGCCCTCCGCTCTTCGATCACCGGCACCTTTTCCACACGAGGCGAGTGCCAGCCCAATCATAGCGATACCTATCAGATGATACTTTTCCAACATAGATTCAATTAACGAGATAAAATGTGATAATCTGTTGCGGCGCAAAATTACTCTCAATACCTCAGATTATTTAATGCTGTATGGACGCAATATGTTCCATTGTGCGCATTTTTGTGAAAGTTTGTGAATATTATAATAAATTATATTATCCATAATGCTCATTTGCCTAACTTTGTGCTATGAAACTTAGTGAACTTATATCAAATTATCCTCCTCAATCATCGATAGCAGACAGAGTGCTACTGCTGTCGCCGGAGCATTTCGGCTCATTACGCGGAGTGACATTGATGGAGTGTCGTGTCTTCGTGCTTATTGAGCGAGGAGAGGTATGCCTGCGCATAGGCGACAGTCTGGTAACCCTTACGTCCGGCTCATTTATCGACCGGCTTGTCTGGGAGCCGGTGTCGTTTCTGAGTATGAGCGCCGACGTGCGTGCATGGTGCATAATTCCCAACTATGAGTTTACCAAAGAAGCGCTCAATGACCTTAAGCCTGCGTATGCCGAATGTTTCAAAAAACCTCACAGCCTCGCAACCCTCGCGCTTGAACATGATGAGGTTGATACGCTTGCATCGCAGCTGAGATTGCTTGCGTCGGCCATGGCTGACGCTGAGCATTATTACCGCCCCGAAATCTGCCAGACGTATTTCAGGGCATTTATCCTCGAATTGGGCAATATCACATTGCGTAGAGGGCTTCAAAGCAAGGGTGAAAGTATTGTGACACGCCGGGAGTCGATAATGATCAGCTTTCTCAAACTTGTATGGCATCATTTCAAGGAAGAGCACAATATTGAGTTTTATGCTATGCGGCTGTGCATATCGCCCAAGCACCTTTCAAGAGTGGTGAAAGAAAAACTTGGCAAGACGCCATACGCTGTTGTGCGAGATGAATTGCTCCAACATGCCGTGTTTCTGCTGACGAACACCTCAATGTCGGTGCAGGATATAGCGGCAGAGCTCCACTTTGCAGAGACAACATCATTCTGCAAATTTTTCAAGAAGCACAAAGGAGTGTCGCCGACATCGTATCGCTCTCGGAATATTAGCAATATTTAACAAACTGCAAAGCATTGGTTCTCAGCACTACTAACATGGAGGTTAGTAGTTGTGATTTAGGTAACGTATTGAAAATCAGTGTCAATGTAAGTAATTTTGCGGAAACAAAACAAATATTGATAATGAAACGTATATCAGCTATTACCTTGGGAGTTCTTGTACTTGCTTCGTGCTCACAGACTAAGACAGGCAGTGAGAATAACTGCGAGGCCTGCAATGCCGACTCCGTAGCGACCGAAGCTGTAGGCAGCTTCAAAGTGTGCGACTTCGACAACTTCAAACTTCACATCTATCTTACCGACGATGAGATGGCCGACGCCAGCTTTATCGTAGAGGGGCAGGATTCTCTTGTCACTCTTGAGCAGCCGCTCTTTACAGCGAATGCGTCGGAATATGACGCATATCTTGCCGGGCTCAACAAGCCTGTAGCAGCCCGTATTGCCGATTTCCATCTCGGCAACACAGGAGCGGACACTATTATCATGCCTGCCGGTATGCCTGAAGTTGTTAAAGGCCCGCAGTACAGCGGCATGATGAGCCATTTCGCCGAGGTGTACGGCGACAAGATTGTGGCTTTGCCTACAGGTTATGCCGTAGAGATGGATTTTGACAACGCATTTACCGAGGCCGGAGTACCTTTCACATTCCTCAAAGGTGCTTCCAATGACTTCCCCGGCGCAAATATCCTTATAGGCGGTGACGTGGTATATTCGCATTGGGCACCGGCAAAAGCGCACGTCAACAATCTCTACGCTTCAGATATGGCAGGAGTTGACGCGCGTATTGCCGAACTTGAGCAGATTCTCGGCACTGGAGCGACTTTGTATGTAGGTGGTCATGGTGCACCTGCGACAGCTGATGACGTGCGTTTCCGCATAGGCTATCTTAATAAGGTGAAAGAATTGCGTGCTTCACAGCCCGACGCGGCCTCTTTTGTTACTGCCCTAGAGGAAGCTTACCCCGGACTGCCGGGAGAAGAAGGCGTGAAAGCTTTTGCCGAGGCAATATACGCTGAGTAAAGACTGAGCTTGGTGGGATGTGGGCAGCGCTTTACTGATCTACTCCACCAATCATCCGGGAATTCAGAGTTTTACACAAATATCTATATGTCACGACCCCGCGCTTCGGCGTGGGGTCGTTTTTATCTTTTTATCAGAGGCTCATCGCTTTTGTGCGGTCGAGCAAGATTTCATCCATGTGGTCTTTTGCCCATTGTATCAGTTGGTTTATAATGGGAAAAAGCGAGCGGGCGCGGTCGGTGAGCATGTACTCTACCCGCGGAGGCACTTCGGCATAGACCTTGCGTGCGACCAGTCCGTCGGTTTCGAGTGTGCGCAGCGTCACCACAAGCATTTTCTGTGATATATCTCTGAGCTCTGCCGAGAGGTCTTTGAAACGCATGGCTTCATGGCCGTTGAGAGTGTAGAGAACGAGAAGAGTCCATTTGTCGCTGATACGGTTGAGTATATTGCGTATAGGGCAGTCGGGATACAGCTCGTTCTTGTTGAAATTCCGTTCCATAGTATTTGTGAATTAGACTACAAAAGTAAGAAATTATATTTTAGTGCGCAACATCAAGGCAAAAAGGAATGTTAAAGGCCGTTAATTATATTGAGATAGTGACTTTTACTTCCTTTGAAAATCAGCATTACTAACATTGAGGTAAGCAATTTCCTGCCTACCCGTGACATTCTGACAGTTAAACATTTTGTATATCTTTGTGGTATATAAAGTATAGTAAATTGAAAAACAAAATAATATGGATAAAAAAGTAGCACTCATCGGCGCGAGCGGCTTTGTAGGCTCCGCCATTCTCAACGAACTTCTTATGCGCGGTTATACCGTAGAAGCCCTCGTTAACCATCCTGAAAAAATCAAAATTGAAAATCCGGCATTGACTGTAAAGAAAGTCGATGTGTCAGACGAGAAAGCGCTTGAGGCTGACCTTCGCGGGTACGACAGCGTGATAAGCGCTTACAACCCCGGTTGGGCTAACCCTAACATCTATGAGGAAACTCTCACCAACTACCCCAAGATACTTGAGGCAGCCAAACGTGCCGGAGTAAAACGTCTTCTTATCGTAGGCGGTGCGGGCACATTGTTTGTAAAACCCGGCGTGCGCCTTGTAGATACTGGCACACTTCCTGCCGAATGGCTTCCCGGTGTTAAATCTCTGGGAGAATTCTATCTCAACACCCTTATGCCCGAGAAAGACATTGATTGGGTATTCTTCTCACCGGCCGGAAATCTCGGCGACATGGGCGCCAAAGGCCCCGGCAAGCGTACAGGCGTCTACCGTCTTGGTAAGGACGACATGATTTTCGATGACAAAGGCGAGAGCTTTATCTCTGTAGAAGATTATGCCAAGGCCATGGTTGACGAACTCGCCGAGCCGGCACATCATCACGAACGTTTCACTATCGGCTATTGATCTGTATGGACGAGCAATTATTGAATATATTCAAGAAGAACAAAGAGGTTGCTTTCGCTACTTCGGTAGACGACAAGCCTCATGTGCGAATCTTCCAGATCATGAAGCTTGACGGCAACTCGATCTACTTCGCGACCTCTCCTAAAAAAGAAGTGTATGCCCAATTAAGAAAGAATCCGCATGTAGCCATTCTCGACTTGTCGGGCGCATCGTTTGCGCGAGTGTCAGGAACAATCGATTTTGATGTCCCTGATGAGATTCAGCGCGAGATATTTGATACAAATCCGGTATTGCCGCACCTCTACAGCGGTTATAAGGATCTTGTGTATCTGCGTCTGCCTGCGGAGTCGGCCGACTATTTCGACCTGCGGACAACACCTCCTACTCTTGTTCACTATGATTTCTGAAAACGAACGACTTGACACCTTACTCAGGGCTCTCCTCAGAGAGCGCCCTGAGTATTCCCGTATTGCAATTCCGGAGACGATAAAAGACAAACGCGATTTGTTGCGTGCGCTTATGAATGTGCGTGCGCCGGAGGAAGTCAATCCCGATTTGCTTAAACTGCAGGATGATGAGTTGGCATATCAGCGGGAGGAAAAAGGAGTCGTGAGTTTGGATTCGATAGCGTCTTCGCCGCTTTATCCTAAACTAAGATTGTGGCAGGGCGACATTACGCGACTTGCCTGCGACGCCATAGTCAATGCTGCAAACTCACAAATGCTCGGATGTTTCGTACCTTTGCATAAATGTATTGACAATGCCATCCACTCGGCGGCCGGTATGGAGCTGCGGCTGGAGTGTGCGCGGATAATGAGCTGCCAAGGTCACGAAGAGCCCACCGGTCATGCCAAAATCACCCGAGGCTATAATCTGCCTGCAAAATGGGTGATCCACACAGTTGGGCCAATAGTTTATGGATCCGTACCGACAGAAGAAGATTGCCGTCTGCTTGCTGACTGCTATCGCAACTGCCTGGCGGTAGCTGCAGGCAAGGGCCTCAATTCGATAGCCTTCTGCTGCATATCTACCGGCGAATTTCACTTCCCGCAGGCAAAAGCGGCTGAGATTGCGGTAGCGACTGTAAGAGATTATTTGAGCGGACATGAATCATCGTCGATAAGTACTGTGGTATTTAATGTATTTAAAGATGAGGATCTCGACCTCTATAAAAAACTTTTGGGATATTGATATGACTGAATTTGAGAAAAAAATATCATTGGCACGGAATCGTATCGCCGAGGCCGAGGCAATTGTGGTTGGGGCCGGAGCCGGGCTGTCGGCTGCAGCCGGACTCGACTATTCCGGTCCGGCATTTAAAAAGGAATTTGCCGATTATATCAGTAAATACGGGTTCCCAGACCTTTATTCTTCGAGTTTTCATGAGTTCCCGACCGAGGAGGAACGTTGGGCCAGATGGGCGCGACATATAGATTATATACGCTTCCGTCCCGGAGCCATGCCTCTGTATAAGAGTCTCTATTCCCTTGTTGGAGAGCTGAATTACTTTGTAATCACCACAAATGTCGATGGTCAATTCCGCAAAGCCGGGTTTGACAGTGAAAAAATTTTTGAGGTGCAGGGCGACTACGGACAAATGCAATGTGCTGTCGGGTGTCATCCGAAGCTTTATTCAGATAAGACGGCTGTAGAGGATATTCTCAAGCACTCGCATGACTTCACTGTTGACAAGGAGTATGTGCCGGTGTGCCCGGTATGCGGTGGCGATATGGATGTCCATGTGCGTAAAAATCAATATTTTGTGCAGGACGAAGCATGGTACCATGCAGCCGACCGCTACGAGGATTTTATCAGACGATATGCCGAGAAGGGCAGAGTAGTGCTTCTCGAACTTGGAATAGGCTATAATACACCTGCGATTATAAGATTCCCGTTCGAACAGATTACATATCGCAATCTCGAGGCCACTCTCATACGCCTAAACTCAGACTATCCGGAGGGCCCTGCAGAGAATTCATCACGTACAATTGCCTTTACCGAAAATATGGAAGAGGTTATCAAAGGATTAAATAATAAATCATTATGAATTACAAATTATTGGCAGGCGGACTGCTTCTAAGTGCAGCCACCTTCGCCGCAGAGGGCAAGACCGATGCTTTGCGCTTCAACCCTGACAATTTCACTCAAGGCAGCCTTACTATGCCGGATGGGGAGAGGGTAGCGTATAAAGCCTACGAAGGAATTTTCTATGTGACAAACGTGGAAGATTCAGTCTATCAGACACTCAATATCTATGTGCCTGAAAAAATGGTAGAGAACCGGCGCGTGCCGATTCTGCTGCGTACGTATGTGGGCGGTTATGCGGCCTCGACAGCAAAATCACCGTCGGCTACCGACGCCACAGGCCGCGCGCTGAAAGAGGGTTATGTCGTTTGCATTCCCGGATCAAGAGGTTCAAACTCAACGGTAAATCGCGACGGACGCACAGTGTATACAGGTACTGCTCCCAACGGACTTCTCGACCTCAAGGCAGCCGTGCGCTATCTGCGCTATAACGACGCTCTCATTCCGGGTGAGTCAGAACTTATATTTACCGACGGAACAAGTGCAGGCGGTGCAATGTCATCGTTGCTCGGTGCGACAGGAAACGGTAAGGAATATGAAAGTTATCTGAAAAAAATGGGAGCTGCCGACGCTCGCGACGATGTTTTCGCTGCGATCTGCTATTGTCCTATCACAGACCTCAATCATGCCGATATGGAATATGAGTGGCTCTATGGTTGCACCAATACCGGTGTGCGTCACCTCAATGAGGCACAGATAGAGATATCAGATGAGCTTGCGGCTCTATGCCCCGACTATATCAACTCTCTCGGGTTGGCCGATCGTAACGGCAATGCCATCACTGCTGCAAATTACAAGGAGTATCTCAAAGGATTCCTTATCGAATCTGCACACCGTGCATTGCAGGAGGGCTGCGAGATTCCCGACTCTATAGGTTTTACATTCTATCAGGACCGACAAGGCCCTATGGGAGGTCCGGGCAATGGACCGAGGCGCGGACAGCGGCCGCCGCGAGATGGCGGTATGCGCCCGCCTATGGGTGATGGCCGGCAAGCTCCCTCGTTCGGCCCCGGAAATGCTCCTCGATTCAACAAGACCTCCGATTTCGTCACCGGTCTCGATCTTGACAAATATCTTGCATACGTGGCGTCGGTGACTCCGTTGAAAACACCACCGGCCTTCGACCAGATGGGGGTGCTTATCGATACCCCTTCGCCCGAAAACAAGGTATTCGGCAATGACAAAGGCGAGGCTGCCAATTTTACTGATTTCAGCCTGCGTCATCGTCTGAAAAATGACAAGGCGAACCTCGACCGCGACATGCAGAAGAGAGTAGACATGATGAACCCGATGAATTATATCGGTACCGGCAAATCTACAGTTGCGCCTAACTGGTTTATCCGTCATGGAGCCAAAGACCGCGACACATCATTCCTTGTGCCGGTGAATCTCGCCACAAAACTAATGAATTACGGTTTCAGTGTAGACTTCGCACTGCCATGGAACCGTCCTCACTCGGGTGACTATAATCTTGACGACCTCTTCCGCTGGATAGAGTCGACACTCGATAAATAAAACAGACGCGCCCTCAAAAATCGATTTTTGAGGGCGCGTTGTCTATCTCTTTGTGTTGTCAGCGGATAATCACTTTTGAAGTGCTCTTTCCTTGACGGCGCAAGTAGATTCCTTTGCCGGGATTCTCTACCGGCATGCCTTGGAGATTGAAATACTCAACCTCGCCTTCGGTAGCCTCGACAGATTCTATGCCGCTCACGCCTATTGTGAACGGAACTATATTTGAAACTTGCACGAAGCTGTTGCCGTTGATGAAACCTGCTACAGCTATATACTGCGTGCCGGCTACGGCAGACCGGAATTTGCCTTGGGCGCGGAAAGCGGCAGACTCTCCTGAACCTATGAAATAAGCTTTTTCATCAGCCGGAATGACATCGATGATATTACCGCCCATATCCCCTAAATAAAGTGATATTTCTCCGCCATAATATCCTTGGCTGCAATTCAAAGTACCTTCGAAAATCAGGTTGTCGGCATTTGCGCAGGCTGCGTCGCCTACAAGCTTCATGTCGGTCATTCTTACCGAAGTGTTGCCGGGTGTCGATTTCACTTCCACTTCAATCGGGTCGGAGAGTATATCTGAAGTGGTGGCGTCGATGAATGCGAACTTATAAGTGCCGTCGGCGCGTGTGCTCGATTGTGTGAAACTGCCTATATAGGTAAAATCTTGCGATTCACCGGCGAGAAGGTCGATATTGACATATTCGCCGCTTGCCACCAGCTTGTTTGAAGAGTTGAACAATACAGGCTGAATGTTGCCTACATATTCTTCGCCGCCGACATTGGAAAGGGTTGCCTTGGCTTTGAAAACCTCACTGAAATAGAGCGGTGTGAGGATTTCTGTATCAGCAATAACCAGCTTGCCTGCTTCGGCCGGGGTGAATCTCATATAGCCGTTTGTTACTTTGAGTGTGTAGCGCAGTACGTTGCCTACCAGAACCCTTACATCATACCAGCGGTCTTCTTCGGCAACATAATATGCCGGAGTGACAGTATAAGTGCCATCTTCGAGAACCGGAGTGAGCATGCGCACTTGTGAGGCGGCTTCAAAAGGAGCAAGAGAGCTTACAAGACCGTTGGTTTTAGAGTAATAGACATTACCGCTCTCATCGCTTACTTTCAATCCGGGAGCTCCGGTGACGGTGGTGAAAGAATAATTGGCATATTGCGAGGAAACTGTGACAACACCGCCGGTAGCAATGCCTGTGAGCGGAGTTATGGCAAGCCCGGAAGTCATATATATAACCGGAGTGAGGGTTGAATTCTCGCGTGGTTTGCTGACGTTGGCCACAACCGACTGGCTGTAATTGTATCCCAAAGCCGAGCCTCCGATACCTTGCACGTCAGGGTCGAGCGCCGAAAGTTTATAATAACCGTCGCTTACGCCACCCCAGCCCCAGTTGATATGGAAATAACCGTCGGAGCTGTAACCGTCGCATACGAATGAATGACCGCCACCTTGTGAGTTGGTGCCCGAGTATTGCACCGGACCATACTCTACAAGTTGATTGTATACGAAATCGTTCCAATCCTTTATACCGTAGTAATCGCGGTAGGCTGTGAAAATCGATTTGTCGTAATTGAAATACTTATACATGGCCTCTGCGATCACATCGCTTTTGGCTCCGCTCTCGCTCGAACTGTAGCGCATATCTACTGCCATGCCTGCGGCATACATAAGAGTCGCTACGGCGTCTTCCTGCTCAATGGTTGAGGATTCGCTGTATGAATCAGCCATATTATCCCAGTCGAACGATACGGTAGAGAAATCAAGGGTGGTGCCGTTTGTGCTGTTTGTAATAGAACCTTGGCCCACTGCCGGATATCGGTGATAATTCATTATCTGAGCCAATGCTGTGGCGACACATCCCGTTACGGCGCGTTTGCCGTTGACAAGAGGGCATTTGTTATTATATGGCTCGCTCTGATTCCACAGCGTCTTGACCATAGGCTCTATCGGGGCTTTGGTATCTGCCGTTGATTCCGCAGTTGTTACTATATATTCCTGCGGAAGCGCTTCGATTTCACGAGCGTATTCAGAGAGCCACCAGATAAGAGACTCCGGCATATCCTCGGGGTTGAACGGACGATCAGAGTATGCCAGCAACGCCTCGGCACGGTCATCGGCCGAGACTGCGATAAAACTATTGCCGCGGCTGAAAACGTATACTCCGGCGCGGTCGGTCGAAGGTATATCTTGCGTAAAAACAAGTTTATATTGACTCTTGTCGGCAACAGATGAGAGCGGATAAACATTCTTACCCACCACACGTGCAAGAGCATCTTCGGGACTAAGCTCGGCTGCGTAAGCGCTTACCCCGGCTACAAATAATGCCGAGGCCAAGCTTAAGCGAAGAGACATATTATTCTTCATAGGATTAATATAATAATTACGAATTGCAAAAATATATAATTATTATCAAATATCAAATATTTTTGCAAAGACAGGCGAATTATTGGTTGCATTATTATCGTTACGGGTATAAAAATTTGGGTATTGCAAATAAAATTGTTATTTTTGCTCCGTTTTTCAGAAATGGAGCATATACTCTACATATTACCGCGAGGCATAGCTATAGGGGCTTTAATCTCTGCGCCTATGGGTCCTATTGGCATGTTGGTGATTCAGCGCACACTGAGCAAGGGGCGTTGGCCGGCCTTCTTTACCGGTATCGGGGCCGCTTTGAGCGATCTGATATATTGCCTGCTGACAGGTTTCTGTCTGAGCTTTATCACAGGTTTCATCGACGCCCATCAGCTATGGATACAGATAATCGGCAGTGTGGTGCTGGCTGCTTTCGGTGTGTACCTCTATCGCAAGAATCCCACACGAGCGTTGAAAACAGCCGTGCCCGCAGCGACAAACTATTGGAGCGATTTCGCTACCGGTTTTTTGCTGACGTTTTCAAACCCGCTTATTCTGTTTTTTATTATAGGTCTTTTCGCACGTTTCAATTTTATACTGCCGGATTTCGAGATTCATCACCATATCATGGCTTACGCAACTATTTTCGGTGGCGCGCTGCTTTGGTGGTATGGAGTGACGTCGTTGGTAAACCATCTCGGCAAGAGAATAAACGTACGTTCACTCAAGCTTATCAACCGTATCATAGCACTCATCCTTCTCGGCATGGCTGTTTTGGGCGTGACGATGGCTCTTTTGGATAAACATTTCTGAATGAGTTCGATATGCAAAATAAAACGCTGACCATTAGATATCTGAAAAACTTTGACAGCCCGGATATTTCGAGCTTGCCTATGCACTTTATCGATTGCGATAATTCATGGCAAGGGAATAATAAAGAAGTTAAGTCTTCATTCAGGATATGCTATAATGAAGAGTCCCTGCACATAATATTCTCAACGGCCGGTGCACCTGCCACATGCAGGCATTTCGCTGACCTCTCGGCGGTATGTGAAGATTCTTGCGTTGAGTTTTTTATTCAACCATCTCCTGATGGCGAGTATTTTAACTTTGAGTTTAATGTAGCCGGCTATCTCAACGCCTCTCACCGCAAAGAGAGGCCAAATCCTGTAAGGCTGACGGCCGAGGAGTTGGCAATCATTGACCGCCAAGGTAATTTTTGCAAAGATGATTTTTCGGAGATGTCAATCTTGTCTGAGCGGGAATGGGAGATGGCTGTGACAATTCCGTGGAAAATTCTTGGAGTGGTGCCTCGCCCGGGAATGATAATGAGGGCAAACTTTCAGGCAGTGTGTTCAGCAGGAAATCCGCCCTATTATATGAGTTGGTCGCCGATTGATACTCCAAAGCCTGATTTTCATCGTCCGGAATTCTTTGGCGAAATAATACTTGGAGAAAAAGCATGACAATAGGAGATTATCATAAGATATTGGATTATCTGCGCTCGCTGATTGACGGAACGCAGTGGGAAGGACATGTGTTCGCTGTAGGGGGCTGCTGCCGTGATGAAATTATAGGTTGTGAGATAAAGGATATCGACCTTGCCGTGTCATTGCCCGGTGGTGGCATAGAGTTTGCCGAATGGATATTCGAGAAAGGTCTTGCGGTGAAAGCCCCTGTTACATTCCCGGTCTTCGGCACCGCCATGCTCCGGCTTAATGAGTTTCCGGAAGATGAGATAGAGATAGTGCAGACGCGTGCCGAGAAGTATACCGACAGTACGCGCCGAGACCCGACTACCGTATTTGGTTCAATCGAATCTGATTGCCGGCGTCGCGATTTGACTATCAATGCCTTATATTATGATATCACACGAGGGGAAATGCTCGACATCCTTGGTTGCAGTATTGATGATATTCGCAATCATGTGCTCCGCACCCCTGATGATCCCACATCTACATTCGATGATGACCCGGTGAGAATATTGCGTGCTGTAAGATTCGCTGCACGTTTTGATTGGGAAATCGAAAAGGCTACATTTGAAGGCATGAAGTCGAATGTTCACCGCCTTGAAATAGTAAGAAAAGAAGGCATGCAGGCCGAGTTCGACAAGATGTTGAATGGTCCTCACCCGGTAAAAGCAATGGAAATGCTGCGCGAGATAGGGGCAATGCCATACGTCATGCCGGAATTGGTGCCGATGTTCGATATGGAACAGAATGACAATCATCTCGGTACAGTATGGGTACATACAATGGCCGTGCTCGACAAAATGCCGGCCGTCCCTGTGCTCCGTATGGCAGCCTTGGTGCATGAGATGGGAAAGACTCTCGGCTCTCATACCGGGCGCGATGGCCGTATCCACTATACGGGTCACGAAAGGCGCGGCCGCGGATTGATAAACTCTGCACTGCGGAGGCTACGCTATGAGTCGCAGTTTATTGACAGAGTAATATTTCTGGTAAGCAATCACAAGGCAGCCAAAGACTGGGGACCTAAGGCCGAACGCATGGACGCCATGGCTCTCCGCCGGCTACAGTACCGCTGTGCGTCGCGCGACAGATTCAACCGCTTGCTCACGCTGATCGACGCAGACAATAAATCTTTTGCACCCGGACATGGCATGCCGCAGCAGGTTGAGGCCATACGGAAAGCCTCGGCCGAACTTGACCGTCAGCATACATCGATGTTTACATTCCGCCAACCTATACCGCAGGCCAAGATACGCAAGATGAAAGGCCTTGGTCCGGACGACGATATCAGACCGTATATAGAATATATAGAGAAACTAATCTTTTCTGATCCGCTGATATCAAAAGAAATGCTTAGGCGAAAACTCTCAGCATATAACCCTTCGTCAAAGCGCAGAAAATAGACAGCAGAAATAGAGAAGCCGGGTTGCGACTTCGCGT
>OFFU01000058.1_pt1 | contig 119001 bp, 90 predicted proteins | sample 1521451 | NCBI WGS metagenome assembly OFFU01 (sample SAMEA3504106, study PRJEB24116) | mouse gut metagenome | biome: mouse gut; feature: mouse-associated habitat; material: faeces | place: Denmark | collected 2011 | reverse complement strand
TTTTTCAAATGGATTGTCTGCTGATTTTTAGGCTCTTTTTGGTAAATTTTTAGCTTTAAAAATCTTTTGGAAAAAATTTAAGACAAACTCTAATAGATGTCGGGATTGACAATAAAGTTGTAAAAATAATCAGGCAATCTCTTACTACCAGTTGAATTATGGATTTGAAAAAGATATTGGCATTTGTGATTATGGCGGCTGTCTGCGCCGGAGCTTTTGACGCTGACGCAAAACGCCGACGGAAGAAAACACGTAAAAAGCCCCGTACCACCAGAGTGGTAATGAAAACACCCACGGCCTCCGGGCCTTTGTCGGAAACTGAGCCGTTTGTAGTGTTCGACCGCCCGATGCCTATAACCAAGGGCTTGGATAACCGGGTGATAGCGCTTTGGCAGAGCCATGGAAAATATTACGACCAGTCACAGCAGCGTTGGAAATGGCAGCGTCCGCGCCTGTTCGGCACGGTTGAGGATTTGTTTTCCCAGGGGTATGTGATGCCATATCTTATGCCGATGCTCGAAAATGCCGGGGCATATGTGATGTCGCCTCGCGAGCGCGACACCTCCCTGACTGAAATCATTGTTGATACTGACGGCTATCCCGAAGGGGATTTCTACCTGAAACAAGGAAAACATCAATGGAAAGAGGGGAACGTTGGGAGCGGTTTCGCTTATAGCGGCGGCCAACTGACCGAGGGGCGTAACCCGTTTGTTGCAGGGACTTCGGAAACGGTGTCTACGGTGTCGGCCAGGCAGGCTTCGGAACAGAGCAATGCGGCATGGAATGCCGATATTCCTGCAAGGGGGCGCTATGCCGTCTATGTGTCGTATGCCTCACATCCCAACAGCGCCACAGACGCGCATTATAAGATAAACCATCTGGGGGGCACTACCGATGTGAAAGTGAACCAGCAGATGGGTGGCGGCACATGGCTCTATCTCGGTCATTATGATTTCGCAAAAGGGAAGCAGCAATTACCAATTGTGGAACTTTCCAACATATCGGACGACGATGATGCCGTTGTGTCGGCGGATGCCGTGAAAATCGGCGGCGGCATGGGCAATGTTGCACGTTCCCCGAAAAACGACCCAGGCCTGATGCCCGTAACCTCTGATTCGCCACGTTTCACCGAAGGGGCGCGCTACTGGTTGCAGTGGGCAGGGATGCCGCGCAAGGTCTATAGCGAAAGTAACGGGGAAGATGATTATACCGACGATTATAAAAGCCGTGCCTTATGGGTAAACTATCTGGCGGGAGGTTCCCCCATGCTTCCCGACAGTGTCGGGTTGAAAATCCCGGTCGATATGGCTTTGGCGTTCCATACAGATGCCGGAACCACCGAGGACGGCTCGGTTGTAGGCACTCTCGGCATATATTCGACCGACAGCGGCAATCTGCTTGGCGACGGACGCAGCCGTGTAGACTGCCGGTCGCTGACGGAAGCGGTTACCGACCAGGTTGCGACCGATCTGCGTGCATTGCACGACCCGATGTGGACTTTGCGAGGAAACCGCGACAGGAAATATTACGAAATCAGGGAAACCAAAGTGCCTGCAATGATTATAGAGCTGCTGTCGCACCAGAATTTCGACGATATGAAATACGGGCTTGACCCCGCGTTCCGTTTCGATGTTTCCAGGGCGGTGTATAAAGGGATTCTGCGTTTCCTTTCGAGGCGTTATAACACCCCTTATGTAGTACAGCCCCTCCCTGTAGGTCATTTTTCGATAAAGGCGCAAGGGGGAGGACGTTACAACCTGTCGTGGAGACAGACCACTGACCCGCTGGAGAAAACTGCCTATCCGAAATACTATGTTGTAGAGGAAAGAATCGACAACGGGGCTTTCCGCGCTGTTGCCACGGTTGCCGAACCTCGTTATGAGGTCACGGTTACCGACAGCCGCATACACAGTTACCGCATTGTGGCCGGTAACGACGGCGGGACATCTTTCCCCTCCGAGGTGCTTGCCCTCTACAACGATGGCAGCGGGGTGCCAAAAGCCAATATCGTTAACGGGTTTACACGGATTTCAGCCCCGGATACGTTTTTTGCCGGAGAGTTCAGCGGTTTCGATTATATGACCGACAGCGGGGTGGCTGATGTGGCAGATATAATAACTACCGGGCGGCAATATGATTATAGCCCTTCGTCGGAGTTTTTGAATAATGATGTTCCCGGCTACGGGGCGTCCCACGGCAATATGGAGAAAACCGTTACAGCCGGGAATACGCATGATTTTGTGTATCTTCACGGGCGGGCGCTTAAAAGCGCCGGGCTTGGGTTCGTGTCGTCGGGGGTTGATGCCTATTCCGAGGAGGTGGTGCTATCATCGGCCGGGACGCCTGAAAACCCGCCTGTGACCGATCTGATTTTGGGAAAGCAAAAGGAGATAATGCCCGGTAACGGGAGCCGTGGCACTAAATTCAAAGCGTTCCCGACCCTTTTGCAGCGCAGACTTGAAGCCTATTGCTCGCAGGGAGGGTCGCTGATGATAAGTGGAGCCTATATCGCGACCGATTTGATGGACAACCGTTTTGCCGATGCGGCAACGCGCGATAACGACCATAAGTTCGCCACATCGCTTTTGGGCTATGACTGGCAGCTGGGTAAGGGGTCGATTGACGGGAAAGTCAGTTCGGTGCCTTCTCCATTCAAACCGTTCGGGGTTCAGGAACATCTTACATTCGAGGTGACACCGACCCCCGACAGCTATGCGGTGGAGTCTCCCGACGCAATCCGCCCGTCGGGCATCGATGCCGCCACCATAATGCGCTATGACGAGAACGGCCTGTCGGCAGCCGTGGCGCTTGAACGGGCTTTTGAAAACGGAGGCAGCCTGGTGTCGTACCGTGTGGTATCGATGGGTTTCCCGTTTGAAACCATAAAGGGGGAATCCCAGCGTAACCGGCTGATGAAGGATATAATGACATTCCTTACGGGGAATAAAAACGGTGGCAGGCGCTGACCGTTCCGCCCCTTCATAAAACGCTTAAACATTGATTTCGAATCCTATACATATTATCATTTGCCATTATCATGAAGAACAGCGCAAAAAACATGTATAACCCCTGCCTTGATGCCGGTGGTGTGGCGATTACGCCGTTTATTTCCACTTCGGCCCTTAAGTCTGCGTTTGACAAATCCGGCCATGTATCCGACTATGTGTTTGTGTCGGTTCTACCCCACGAAGGGATGGCGGTAGTGCCGTCGCCGAATTGTTTGATGAGGATGACGGAGGTGGCTTGCGACATGAAGGCCGCAATGGTTTACTGCGACTATTCGGCGGTTACTGAATCAGGGATAGAGCGGCATCCTGTTATCGGCTATTCCCTTGGTTCGGTGAGGGATGATTTCGATTTCGGGCACATTGTGCTTTTGAATCGCGCCATGGTTTATGATGTGTTGCGCGATATGCCTGAATATGGTTTTGCTGCCTGGTATGCGTTGCGGCTGGCCTTGTCGCGCAGGGGGGCGATTGTGCGGATTCCTGAAACGCTCTATGCTGTCGACCAGACCGACACGCGTCTCAGCGGCGAGAAACAGTTTGATTATGTTAATCCACGTAACCGCGAAGTCCAGGTTGAAATGGAGCTGGCCTTCACATCGCATCTGCATGAAATCCATGCATGGCTCCCCGGGCGCTCTGCATTGATAAATCCTGAAGAGGGGGATTTCCCGGTCGAGGCATCGGTTATAATCCCGGTACGCAACCGGGAGCGGACAGTGGCTGATGCCGTGCGTTCGGCACTGGCCCAAAAGGCCGGTTTCCTGTTCAATGTGATAGTTGTGGACAACCATAGCACTGACGGCACATCTGCAATACTGGAAGCTTTGGCAAATGAGGATAGCAGGGTGGTGCATATAGTGCCGGAAAGCATGACGCTTGGTATCGGGGGATGTTGGAACCTGGCGGTCAATGACAGCAGGTGCGGCCGTTTTGCCGTGCAGCTTGACAGCGATGACCTCTATAAGGATGCTTCGACCTTGCAGAAAGTGGTTGACACATTCCGCAGGGAAAGGTGTGCAATGGTTGTCGGCTCTTATGAACTTGTAGATTTCGCAGGCAACCCTATTCCCCCCGGATTGATTGACCATAAGGAGTGGACTGACGGGAACGGGCACAATAATGCCCTGCGTATAAACGGGCTTGGGGCGCCTAGGGCGTTTTTCACCCCGGTGTTCCGGCGCCTGCAGCTCCCGGATGTCAGCTATGGTGAAGATTATGCCATGGGGTTGCGGGTTTCGCGCAATTACCGTATAGGCCGGATATATGAGTCATTGTATCTGTGCCGCCGTTGGGAAGGGAATTCCGATGCCGCCCTGAGCGTTGAGAAGGTAAATGCCAACAATGCTTATAAGGATTGGTTGCGCACTGTCGAGATAAATGCACGCATAAACATGTCGCGTGAATCAGCTTGTCTGTAAATCATGATTCTCCGGAATGGAACTGACCACTGATATATTGATGGATTTCCACAAGCGCCAGCTTGAGGCGTGGCCTTTGGCCGATGCCGGTTTCAAAGGCTTGGCCGAAGTGCGATGCAAAGAGGTGGAGGTTGGCGATGTGGTGTTCAAGGTGCAGCATAACCGGGCGCGGATACGGTCGACCGGGGCCAAGGTCGACAAGGCTTCGGTGGCACAGCGGCCATGTTTCCTGTGCGATGTCCACCGGCCTTCGGAGCAGATGGAGCTTGTTGCCGGGAATGGTTACAAGATTCTGGTTAACCCTTTCCCGATTTTCCCTGTGCATTTCACTATTCCGGCCGAACTCCATGTGCCGCAGCTGATAAGTGCGGACGGGTGCGGACGGTTCATGGATATGGTGCGGTTTGCAGGGATGCTCCCCGGACTTGCCTTGTTCTATAACGGGCCGGCATGCGGGGCATCGGCACCCGACCATTTCCATTTCCAGGCTGTGGAACGGGCAGAGCTTCCCCTGCTGCAATGGGTTGAGGATGGCAGGAATGTGCCGTTTGAAATAATATCGGCGATGTTTCACAGCCCGGAAGAAGCCCGGAGGTGGCTGGTTGCCGTGTGCGGTGAGTTGATGCGACGGGCTGAAAACAATGGGGAGCCGGAGCCGCGTATGAACGTGGTGTGTTCTGCGGTTTGCACCCATGCCGGGGTGAGCGGGAATGCAGGTGACCGATACGGCGGGATAAGGGTGGTAGTGATACCTCGGCGCGCCCATCGGCCTGATTTCTATGGAACCGGCGAGAACCAGGTTCTACTGAGCCCTGCATCGGTTGATTTGTCGGGGGTATTTATTGTCCCGTCACCAGCCGATTTTGAACAGAAGGTGACCCCCGCGCTGATACGTGAGGTTATCCGACAGACATGTTACGCCGAATTTGCATAAATTAAAGGCGGATTTTGGCAGTTTAACGCTTGTGGAGGTTGCGATTTGCAGAAAAATCGTAACTTTGCACCTTGATAGTTATGGCTATCAACGAATAGAAAACTACCGTTTCAAAAGAAAATGAGACAATTAAAGATTTCAAAATCTATCACGAACCGCGAGAGCGCGTCGCTTGACAAATACCTTCAGGAAATTGGTCGAGAGGAACTTATCACTGTAGAACAGGAAGTGGAACTCGCCCAGCGTATCCGTGAAGGTGACCAGGTGGCATTGGAAAAGCTCACCCGTGCGAACCTCCGCTTCGTGGTCTCAGTCGCAAAGCAATACCAAAATCAAGGACTTAGCCTTCCTGACTTAATTAACGAAGGCAACCTCGGCCTAATCAAGGCAGCACAGAAGTTCGACGAGACACGCGGTTTCAAATTCATTTCTTATGCCGTGTGGTGGATTCGCCAGTCCATCCTCCAGGCACTCGCGGAGCAATCGCGAATAGTGCGCCTGCCGCTCAACCAGGTGGGTTCGCTTAATAAAATCTCAAAGGCACTTTCGAAGTTCGAACAGGAAAACGAACGGCGCCCGTCGCCCGAAGAACTCGCTGAAACGCTTGATGTGCCGGTTGAAAAAATTGCCGACACGCTCAAGGTGTCGGGACGGCACATTTCAGTTGACGCGCCTTTCGTCGAGGGTGAGGATAACTCGCTGCTCGATGTGCTGACCAACGACGATTCGCCTATGGCGGATGCAACCCTGACACAGGAATCGTTATCGAAGGAAGTTGACCGTGCCTTACACCAGCTTCACGAGCGTGAGCGCGAAATCCTCAAGATGTTTTTCGGAATCGGATGCCAGGAAATGACCCTTGAGGAGATTGGTGCCAAGTTCGACCTTACACGCGAACGTGTGCGTCAGATTAAGGAGAAGGCAATCCGCCGTCTCAAAGGCCAGAAGTCGCGTTTGCTGAAAACCTATCTCGGCCAATAAATTGGTTCCAGAATGGGGTATCCCCCCTGAAAACTGGTGAATAGATTATTACGCCGGTGGCACATATCGTGGCCGCCGGTTTTTTTATTTCAAAAAACTGGTTTCAAAAGGTGAATGATTGCTAAAAATGATTAACTTTGCGGCTATGGTTTATGAGGCCGCATGGCTTCAGAAGCCCGGATTGACAACAGGAGTTGATTATGAGACAAAGCGAAGAAAAAATTTACGGGCTCATCGGTTATCCGTTGATGCACTCTTTTTCACAAACTTTTTTTAATCAGAAGTTTAAGTCAGAGAAAATAAATGCCCGTTATATAAATTTCGAAATCCCCGATATCGGCGACCTTATGGAGGTGTTCGCCGAACATCCCAATCTTGCAGGATTAAACGTGACCATACCCTACAAGCAGCAGGTAATGGCTTATCTGAACGACATCGACCCGGTGGCTCAAAGAATCGGGGCGGTGAACGTAATCAGGATTATACGCGGTAAATCCGAGAATGATTTCCGTCTTGTGGGCTATAACAGCGACATAATGGGATTCGCAAATTCCATCAAACCGCTTTTGAAGCCGTTTCACAAAGGTGCGCTTGTGCTTGGTTCGGGTGGCGCTGCCAAAGCTGTGTGCTGCGGGTTGGAGGATTTGGGTGTCAAGCCGTTGGTGGTGTCACGAACCAGGCGTGAAGGGGCTGTGACCTATGGCGACCTCACTCCTGAAATAATGGAGTCACACAAAGTCATAGTCAACACCACCCCGCTGGGGATGTATCCCCATGTGGACGAATGCCCTGACATCCCCTATGAACTCCTTACTTCTGAATTCCTATGTTACGACCTTCTTTATAACCCGGATGTGACGTTGTTTATGAAACGGAGTGCCGAATATGGCGCCGAGGTTAAGAACGGTCTGGAAATGCTGCTGTTGCAGGCATTCGAATCATGGGAAATATGGAACAGCCGGATTGACCCTAATGTGAAGAAATAAAAAATATATCTGATTTTGCCATGTTCACGCAATCGGGATATATATTTCGTTATTGAAATCCCGTTATCCTAAGCAGGTAGCCATCCTGACATTTGCCTGATATGAAGACAATGCCAAGATGCCTTCAAAAGGTTCGGAAAATCAAATCCATTATATATCTTAAAATAATCCCGTTGAGGGATGAATATCTGACAAGGTTTTATGAATAAGAAACACATTGCAAAGTATGTTTATGTACTTGCGATAATTATTATCGCGTTCCCATTTATGGCACTTGGCATCGATGATTTCATATCACCGGCTTTGGCTCTTTTTGCCGGGCTGGTTTTTGCCTTTATCTTTCCTATGCCGTTTCCCGTGTTCAACAAGAAAAGCTCCAAATACCTGCTTCAGGCTTCGGTGGTAGGGCTTGGTTTCGGTATGAATGTGACAACAGCCTTAAAAAGCGGTGCCGAAGGGATGATGTTTACCGTCGTGTCAGTAATCGGGGTGATGGTGGCCGGTGTCCTTATCGGCTATTGGATGCACCTTAACCGTAAGACCTCCTATCTGATTTCGTCGGGAACCGCCATATGTGGCGGTAGTGCCATCGCGGCCGTCGGCCCGGTTTTGAAAGCCGATGACCATGAGATGGCGGTGTCGTTAGGGGTTATTTTTATCCTTAATGCCATTGCGTTGTTTATTTTCCCGCCTATAGGTCATTATTTCGAAATGAGCCAGGCCCAGTTCGGCACCTGGGCTGCAATTGCGATACACGACACTTCGTCGGTTGTAGGTGCCGGGGATGCCTACGGGCGTGAGGCGTGTGAAATCGCCACGCTTATCAAATGCACCAGGGCGTTGTGGATTATACCCCTTGCTTTTGCCACAATGTTTGTGTTCCGCGACAAATCAGGCAGCAAGATAGCCATACCCTGGTTTATTTTCCTTTTCGTGCTTGCAATGGTAGTCAACACATATTGCGGAATCCCTGCTGCGGTAAGCGACATGATTGTGTATATCTCCAAAAAGGCATTGGTTGTGACATTGTTCTTCATCGGTGCGGGGCTTTCGCTTTCGATGGTTAAGAAAGTGGGTGTACGGCCTCTGTTGCTCGCTGTGCTGTTATGGATAATAATAGGGGTGGGCAGCTTCTTTGTGGTGATGGAAACCATTGCCTGACCCCCCCATTGAAGTAGATATAAGGACTGTTTGTGATTTGCAAATAAGCATGATTGTTGGGGAATGACGTGCGCATATTGCCGGGGATGCCTTTGCTCCCGTTACTGGCCGCATTCGTTGCGGGTGTCATTGTCGCGCACTATTCTCCTGGTTATTTGATTTACGGGGCCGCCTTGTTGGCGGCTCTGTGTTTTTGTGCATGGCTGGGTGGATGGCGCAAGGTTGCCGTTGCCGGGCTTTTCGTGGTCGTCGGTGGTGTTGCAATGATGATTGCCACACCTGGCAGGCCGGATTTCGACCGGGAGGATGCTCCGGGTGCATACGTGGGTTTTGTAGAGGAAATAAGTGATTCGCCATATAACCAGCGGATAGTAGCCAAGGTTGACGCCGGAGGCTGTGTGTTTTCTGTGTTGGTATATTATCATGATGTGCTTCCGGTAATCCGGGAGGGTGATGTAATCACATTTGCAGGTGCATTACGCCCGGTAGGGGAGGAGGCTGTGGTGCCTGATGAATTCTCAATGTCGGGGTTTGCCGCCCGTCGCGGTGTAACAGCCCAATGCCATGTGCAACCGGGAGGGGTGGAGGTGACAGGGCATAAAGCTTCGTTACCGGCGTTTTTTGCGGGGGTGCGGCGCAACCTTTCAGATTATATCCATTGCAGGAGCGGCCTGGGTTCGGGGGCTGCCGGAATGCTTGATGCCATGCTGACGGGTGATGCATCTGCGTTCGGACGCGAACGGCGTGATGTATTTGCCGATGCCGGGTTGGCGCATGTCCTGGCATTGAGCGGTACCCATGTGGCGGTAATTGCCTTTATGGTTTCGATGCTGTTCTTACCGTTGCGTATGGCCGGGCATCGGAGGTGGGAGCCAGTGTGTATTATCGCAGTGTTATGGGGGTATGTGTTGCTGACAGGGTGCAGCCCGTCGGTTGTGCGGTCTGCAATAATGGTGTCGGTGGTAGGGTTTGGAAGAGCGTTCCGACGCGGGTCCAATTCACTCAATAACCTTTGCCTGGCAGCATTGCTGATTCTGTTGTTTGACCCGATGGCATTGTTTGCCCCCGGTTTCCAGTTGTCGTTTGCCGCAGTTGCCGCTATTCTGATGTTCCCGTTTGCTTTGTTTGTGAAGGGTAATGTGGCATGGCCTGTCCGTGTTGCAGGCAACTGGCTGTGTGTTTGCGTTTCTGCCGTGGTCGGCACCGGTGCTTTGGCGGCCTGGTATTTTCATAGCCTGCCGCTCTATTTCATTTTGGCCAATATCCCTGTAGGGATTGTTTTGCCGTTTTTTATAGGCGGAGGTGTGCTTTTGCTGCTTCTGAATCTCACGCCTTTTTCGCCGGGTTGTCTGGTCGATGTAGTGGAACGGGTATATGAGGTTATGGAATGGGTGGCACACAGGGTTGCCGGGCTGCCCGGGGCGGCTGTGGGTGATGTGTATTTTCATTGGTGGCTGCTGCTGCCTTATTACGGGGCTGTTTTTGCGGCGTGGTATGGCCTCAGGAAGAAACGGCCGGTTTTCGGGCTTTATGCGTTGATGCTGTCGGTGTTTGCTGTTTTTGCTTTGCGCATATCTCAACCTGGTTATCCTGAAGCCGAAGCCTATGCCATGCGTTACCGTTATGCAACCGTCGTCCTTCTGCGTGAAGGTGATAAGGCGATGTTGCTTACCGATGCCCCGGAGCGTTTCCATGATGATATGCGTGAACGGATAAGCCGGCGCCTGACCGATTACATGGGGCGGAGGGGCGTTGGCTCTTTGGAAGTGGTAAACGGTGTTAATGATTCGCAGTGGTGGTATGCCGACAGTGGCTTCTGGGTGATTGGGAACACGTTTATTGCCTTGGCCGGTCGTGAACCTGCGGAATCCCCTCCCGGAGGGCAGCACGTAGATTATGCCCTTGTCACAGCTGGATTCAACGGTGATGTTGAGAACGTATGGCGCAGGTTGCATCCCGATACGGTTGTCCTGTCACCCTCGTTGCACCCTTCGCGAATCGAGGCATATAAAGCCCGGTTGTTGTCGCATGATATCCCGTTCCGTGTAGGGCTGGAAGGGATGCTATGTCCATGCGACGCTATTCATGATAAGTGCCATGATATAGGACAGGCCGCCATGCCTGATTAAAAAGGCATAACGGCCTGTCGCTTCCCTACATCTGAAATACGGTTGATAACGTGTCGTGGTCTGCACGGGCTGTTTGCCGTGCCGGTATCAGTTGCATGGTGTGCATGCGCCCGGTGCGGGAGCGTTGCACTGCGGTGTGCCTCGGTGTTTGCCATGTTTTTGTCCGTTGCCTCGGCGCCCGTCCATGTGCTGACGGAACATTTTGTCCATCATTTTTTTCTCCAGGTTGTAAACGCGCAGAATTTGTCGCTGGGTCAGGAATTTGCTGTATTCGTTATAATATTTTTCCTGAATCTCGTTGATTTTTTGACGATGCGCGAACCTGTCCTTTATAATCTGGGTGGCTTCGGCTTCGGTCATCGATGCTTTTTGGTCTTTGTTTTTGCGTATTTTTTGTGGTGCCGACGACCAGATTTCCTTTTGGCATTGGGTGAATGTGGCCACAAACTGCTTCGTTGTGTTTTCGTCGAGTTTCAAATCTTCGGCGATTTTCTTTGCCTGTACTTCGGCGAATTGTTCGCGTGAAGGGCGGCCGGATTTCTTATCCTTGGCTTGAATGGCCGGGATGGCTATAATTGCCATCAACATCGGCAATATGAATTTGAATAACTTTTTCATAGAGGTTTCCTTTAGAGTTTTAAAGTGTTAATAATCTATTATCATATCATTCCGGAATGTGTCGATTATATATTCCTGGTCGGTTGCGCTCAGATTGCTGAATGCCTGTTCCAACGATAGGGGTTCGGGTTCGCTGACGCGCGGTAACAATGCCGTAATGCTCAATATGATTGCCACGACGGCGGCTGCCGAGAGGGTGGTTTTCATCGCCCATAACCAAAGGCTGCGTGAGGGAGCCGTTCTGACCTCTTGCGAAGTTTCGACCGCTTTTTCGGGAATGGTTCGGATGAGTGTTGATTCCAAGTCCCGGAAGAACCCTTCCGGCACGTTGTACGGCGTTTTTTTGCCGATTTTGTCGAACTGGAATTGTTGCATGTCGTTATCAGTCATGGTTGTTCATGAAGTTAATTACTCGGTTTTTTGCTATGTGGTAGCTGACCTTGGCACTTGCCGGGGTCGACCCTGTTATTTCGGCGATTTCCTCATATGAAAGCTCGTCGTAATAGCGGAGGTTGAATGCTACCCGCTGCTTTTCAGGCAGCGAGTTTATCGCTTTTTGGAGCTTTACGGCTTCGAGGTCGGAATAATCGGTGTATTCGTCAGCCCGCAGTTCCAAAAGGCCGGCCGGGGCGTCGTCAATCGGGTAGCTTTCCAGGCTGTTTTTTCTCAGGTGGCGCAATGCCTCGTTGGTGGCGATGCGGTAGACCCACGATTTGAGTGAATCGTCATCGCGCAGGTCGGCCGATGATTTGAAGATTTTCAGGAACGTTTCCTGCACCACATCCTGGGCGTCGGCGTGTGACACCACCATTCGGCGTACATGCCAGTAGATTGGTTCGCTGAACCGGCTTACCAATTGCCTGAAGCCTTTTTCCGGCTCCTGGCGAAGCCACGCCGCGATGTCACGGTCTGTTACTTTCATTTGTGGTGGTTGGTGGATTATAGTGACAGGTTATTGTTCGTCTTCGTTTATATGACCTACCAATCAGTGCCGGGTTAAAATGTGCAAGATAATTTAACTAAACGGTTCCGTGCGGCTAAAACAAACAAAAAAGCCTTTTGAGATGAAAGTCAAGATGGTGCATGGTTGTGTTCTTAGATCAAATGATTTATTGTAAATTTGCGATTCAATGTAGAAAAAATATGGGATTTGTTTCTGTTGAGAACGAGATTTCGGATGAACGTGCCGTCAAAGTGGCCCGCCATGTCACATGGGTAGGCTTTTGGGTTAATGCCGTGCTTGGTGCAGGTAAGGTGCTTGCCGGCGTTTTTGGCCGGTCGGCTGCGATGGTTGCCGACGGGGTGCATTCATTTTCCGATTTTGTGACCGATATCATCGTGTTGATATTCGTAGGCATCGGACGCAAGAAGGCTAATCAGGAATATCAGTATGGTCATGGCAAGTTCGAGACTTTTGCCACCATGTTGCTTGCTTTGATATTGGGGATTGTGGGGGGCTTGTTTTTTATAGACGGTGCTGAAAAGACCTGGCGGGCAATGCATGGCGGGCAACTGGAGGCTCCGAGGTGGATTGCGCTGATAACCGCCTTGGTGTCGATTTTATCGAAGGAATGGCTTTACCATTACACCAGGCGGGCGGGTGAGCGGATTCATTCGGCTGTGGTTGTGGCAAATGCGTGGCATCACCGCAGTGATGCGTTCTCATCGCTGGCAACCTTGGCCGGTATCGGCGGGGCTATGTTCTTCGGTGTGCACTGGAGGGTTCTGGATTCGTTGGCTGCCATGGTGGTGAGTGTGTTTATAATAATAGTGTCGGTAAAAATCGGGATGCCGGCAGTTAAGGAATTGCTTGAGGTTGCGCTACCGGCTGAAGTTGTGCGAGGCATGTATCGGATTATAGGTAGCACCCCCGGTGTGGAGGCATTCCATCATTTCGCATCAAGGCGCAACGGCAACCGCATGATTGCCGATTTCCATATCAAGGTTCATCCCGATATATCGGTTGAACATGCCCATCACATTGCTACAGATGTGGAAAACCGGCTTAAAGATGCATATGGGCAGGAGATGATTGTGACCATACATATAGAGCCATACCGGGGGCAGGCCGTAGATGCCAACAACATGTGTAGCTGATTTTTCATGTGTAGCTTGCCTATATTGCCTGTCTGATTTGAAAATATAAATTATAGCATCTTTGAGTCAACAATTTATGCCTTGAATTGTAAAGTATGGTATGGGGGGATTTAAGAATTTGTCAGATATGAGAATCCCGGTTTTATTGACATTGGTTCCGGCGCTCGTTTATGCTGCCGGTTTATTATCCGGATGCGGCACCCGTAGTGTTGAGCCGCTGATAGAGGGTGTTCCTGATGATGCAGTTGCCGTAAAGGTTGTTGACCTTGCATCCTTATTGAAGGAAGCTGGTTGTGAGGTCGCTGTGTCGGACGGGATTACGTCGCCTTGTGCTTCTGTGGTTGTCAGCCTGGTTGCAGAACCTGATTTCCGTGATATATTCACCGGCATCCTTTCAACCGGCAAGTGTGCCGATTTGTCGAAAGTAATTATGTTTACCACGTCGGCGGGGCATGAGATTCTTACGTTCAGGCTTCGTGACGAGGAGGCTTTCTGCCGGATTATGGGTTGCAAGCCTGAAAAGGCTGTGATAGGGGAAGGGAAAAACAAGCGGGATTTCCGCCGTGCGGAAGTAGGGGGTATGGCGCTGGTCATGGATAATGGCCGTTGCTGGGTCGCATCACGTTTTGATGATATAAAGGGGGCGCTTGAGGGGGCGTATCGCAGCCATTTCGGAGAGTTGGAAGGCGTGCGTGAGTTTCTTGATGCCCCGGGGGCGGCCAGGCTTGCGGTCAATTGCGGTCGTTCGTCGCTGAGTTTTCTTGGGGGCGGCAGCCGTTGGCTGTGTATAGGGTTTAATGTTACTGAAGCGTCGGTGTCGGCCGGTGCCGTGGTCATGGATCGTGATGGCAAACTTGATTCAATAGGGAAGAGATTCGGTGAAATCGACACAGACTTTTTGCGTTATACCCCCAACGATGCCGCAGTTGTGCTGGCATTCGGCAAATATGACGGAAATGTAAGGGGGCTGAGTATGTTGTTCGGGCGCTTTGCACCGGTCTATCTGTCGCAGGCTGACGGCACTACGTCGCTTTATGCGGTTCCGGCAGGCGGGGTTGAAGCTGTGGCTTCGGCGGCTCCCGGTTCATGGAATGTGGAGACTATGGTTCATGTACCGGAGGATGTGATGAGGGATGGGTTGCGCCAGTATAAAGAGCGTGCAGGCGGTAAGGCCAGGGATATAGGCAATCAATGGACTTATAGCGAGGGTGACAACAATTACTATTTCGGTGCTTTTGACGGGTGTCTGGTATTTTCATCCAATCGTGAGATTTCTTCGGCCTATACCAATTCCTTTAATGAAGACTTCAGTGGCCGCAGGGCAGCAATGATTGTCGATGTGGCGTCAGGAAGTGTGTTGGCAAAGGCTTGGGGGCTTCCTTTCGGCTTGTCGTTCCGGCTCGGTGTTGATTACACCAGGGTCAAAGCCCGCATTACGTTTAACGGGTCGCATGAAAACGCACTCCGTTCATTGCTGAAATTGCCGCAATTGCCTGATTTGAAGGAACGCTTTAGGGCGAACACCGCCCGTTGAGGAGGCGTTGGCCTTAAAGCGTTTGGTTGTAATTATGCGTTTGTTATTGCAATCTATTTCAGCAGGTTGTATTCATCGTCAGTGACAGGCTCAAGCCATTCGTTTGAGGTGTTCTTTCCCGGGATTTCGAATGCCAGATGTGCAAACCAGCTATCGGATGCCGCCCCGTGCCAGTGTTTTACATTTGCCGGGATATGTATCACTGTTCCGGGTAGGATCGGTTGTGCGGGTTTTCCCTCCTCCACATACCATCCTCGCCCTGCAACCCCTACAAGCATTTGACCGCCACCGTTGTCGGCATGATGTATGTGCCAGTTGTTGCGGCAACATGGTTCGAAGGTCACATTGGCGAATGGTATCTGCCCGGTAGAGATTCTGGCCAGGTAGCTGGTGCCGGTGAAATATTCGGCATAGGCATTGTTCGGTTCCCCTATAGGGAATATCATCTCTTGCTGGAAGCGGGCCTTTGCTGTTGCCGCATCATTTTCCGCCCATACTTCCTTGGCCATACGGAATCCGGCCCACGCGTTAGGCCAGCCTGCATAGAAGGCTGCCTGCGTGAGCAGGGCAGCTATTTCCTGCCGTGTGATTCCGTGTCGTTTCCCCATTTCAAGATGAGAGCGGAATGAAGAGTCGATTAAGCCTTTTCCGAGGAGAACCGATATTGTGACCATGCTGTGGTCGTGGAGGCTGAGGGTCGAATCATTCCATACGGCTTCACCGAACAGGATGTCATCGTTAATCTCGGCGAATTTCGGGGCGAATTCCCCAAGGGTTACACGCCCGGCAGTCTGCTTGATATTATGTTGTGCCATAATGTGTTGGGTGTTTAGTGCTGCTGCGGATATTATGAGGGTTAATGAAATTTTCGTAAGTGTCACCATGCCGTACTGCTGAGGATTGTTTTATTGTTGCAAAGTTATGATTGGCGAGGTGGATGGAGTGTATCAAAATTGCGGTTTGATTTACCAATTTTACTTACCGGGCGGGAATGACGGGGATGTACGGTCGCTTTTTACGGTGTTGAGGCATGATATGTTTTAAGTTAAATAATGCTGTTTGGCTTTGTAAACTCGTGAAAGTTGTCTTAAATTTGCAAAACAACATGCATAGTGTTGACTGACACGTTTTCCAGGAATTTTACGGCTCTTTGATTCATAAGTAAGTCATGAAAATTATTACGCATAAAACCTATAATCCGGCTTTATATTCTCTGCGGCATCCTTTCGCCGCTTTTTATCCTCATCTTCAGTCGTGTAGCTCGCTACACTCCTTCATCTTCGGACAAAAATCGACTGAAAGTATGCTCTCAGACAATATAAAATAATTTCCACGACTTATTTATGAAACTTTCCCGCATAATCGTTTTTATTGCACTCTGTGTGACTTTGCTTTCCGGTTGCCGCTCATCTAAAGGTGGCGGCAGAAGTGCCTATGAGGGCAATGCAGGGAGCATGACGAATTATGCGGTTGATTATTCGAATGAGGAATCGGATGCCATGGGACGTGACCTTGCTTCGGAAGCCCGCCGGTGGCTGGGTACGCCTTATCGTTATGGCGGCCGTGACCGAAATGGCACTGATTGTTCCGGCCTTGTGATGGAGCTTTACCGAACGGTGTGTGCTATGAAAATTCCACGAACCACCGTGGAGCAGAAATCGTATTGTACCAAAGTGGCACGTAACAAGGCCCGTATGGGGGACCTCGTGTTTTTCGGGTCGGGAAAAAGCGAAAACTCGGTTTCGCATGTCGGGCTTTATATCGGCAAGGGGGAGATGATTCATGCCTCATCAAGCCGTGGGGTCATGGTCAGCCGTGTGGATGCCGGATATTGGGGTGACAGGTTCCGTGGGATAGGGCGTATAGACGGCGCATATGCCTCGTGGGCTAAGACAGACCGTGGGGCGAAAAGCTCGAAGAAAAAAGAGAAGGATAACCGCCGTGAAGATGACATTTACCCATCGCCTGCCGCGCCGTCGGAAATACCTTCCCCTGTCAGCCCGGTGCCTGTGCCTTCGGCTGAAATCGCCTTTAACGAGCTTCCGTCATGTTTGGGAAAAAATGGGGATGACACTGCATCCAAGGCTGTCGTTGCAGGGCAGGCTGCCTCCGACGCTACAGGTAATAATAATGCAGCCAAAGAGGTTGCCTTGGTTACGGCGAAAGGGAAAAATGAAAATCCCGAACCCCGCAATGTTGCAGAAAATGCCGACCCTGTTGCCTCAATCGACCTTCTGGATATGATTATCAATCAAAAAGCCGATTCTATTTTTTCGGAACGATTCATGGACTGACACGCCGCCATTATGTATCCACCCGTTTTATCAGAACGGTTTGCGGTATTTGTCGGGCTCGGAGTCGGCAAGGATGCTGAGATAGGAATTATAGCGTGACAGGGCTATACGGTGGTCACGCAGGGCTTCGAGAACGGCGCATTGCGGTTCGTGAGTGTGCGTGCAGTCGCCATAACGGCAGTCCTTGGAGAGCTTGAATATTTCAGGGAAGAAGTGCGATACTTCGTGAGGGTCGAACTCTATTGTGCCGAATCCACGCACACCCGGGGTGTCGATAATCCATCCGTCGCCGCCGGGAAGCGGGAACATTTCGGAGAATGTGGTTGTGTGCATCCCTGTGTCGTGAACGTCGGAAATACATGCCGTTTTTAAATCAAGTCCCGGGATTATACGGTTTATCAAGGTGGATTTGCCCACTCCCGAATTTCCGGCGATAAGTGAGATTTTGCCTTGCAGGATGCTTTTCAGCTCTTCTATCCCGCAGCCTGATTTGGCAGATACATGAAGCACGTTGTAGCCGATGGAACTATACAGATATGTGACGGCATCGAGCAGTTCTTCGCCTGAACCGATATTTGGATCTTCATTCTCTGACGGGGTTATGTCGGACGGTTCGATAGCCGTGTCCTCGCCCAGTAGGTCGACTTTGTTGATTACGATTGTTACCGGGACACGGTAGGCTTCGGCAGTTGCGAGAAAACGGTCGATAAAGGTTGTGGCGGTTGTGGGGTGCGCGAGTGTTACGACCAGGCATGCCTGGTCGACGTTGGCTGCCAGTATGCTGGCTTCTTTCGACAGGTTGCTCGCACGCCTTATGATGTAGTTGGCCCGTGGTTGGATGTGGGTTATGTAGGCACTCCCGTCGGGATGGACTGATATATCAACCTTGTCGCCTACGGCAACGGGGTTGGTTGTGCGAATCCCTTTAAGGCGGAAAGTCCCTTTGATACGGCAGTCTGTTTCAGTGCCGTCGGGAGCCAGCACCATGAAACTGCTCCCCGTGTTGCGGATTACCATCCCTGATTTTTTTTCGGATGGCGCCACGGTGTTGTTCGAAGCCGTTTTTTTCTTTGCTTTGTTTTTATTTCCTGACATTGTTGTGTGGTCGGATAATCGGATGTTGTTATGGCGTGGAACGGTGTGTAAACACTTGCCGATCATAAAGGAAAACAAATTCCGACGATAAAGTTACAAAAAAATATGCAAATTTTAAGCAGATGTAATTGTTTGAACATTAACGCGTTGTGGATTGTTTATAATAACGGGGCCGGGATAGGGGCTGTCAATGTGTGTTAATTTGAAAATTTATATGTATTTTTGCAACGTAATAGCGCACGGGATTTGAAGAAATCTATATAATATCAAACAATTTTAAATTACTATTACAATGAATGCAGAAGCAATTGGAGGGTGGGCCGGTTTGGTTTGGAATGCCCTTAGCGCAGCCGACGTGTTGGGATTGAAACAGCTCAAGAAAGTCACGAAGCTGAAAGATAAGCAGGTTTTCGCCGCCCTTGGTTGGCTAGCCCGCGAAGGCAAGGTCGACATCCAGGTTAATCCCGACGATGAAAAAGATCTTCTCTTCACCCTTGCCGGCGACAAATAACCGCGCCGAACCACCATGTCCGGCTCCCGTTGCGGAGCCGTTGTTGTTGAAAATGCATGGCCTCAAGGCAAAAGGCCATCACCATATCAGTCAAACCGTTGTATCAAAATCTTGGATTTGGGTGCAACGGTTTGATTATCAGAAAGTCATGATAACATTGGATAATTATGTGGAATCTGCGAATATGTTGGTGGTTAGGGTGGGATTTGGTATCTTTGTAAGTTAATACGTTTGATTAATCTAAGGAGGATTCGGATGGATTTCAGACTTGATTCGCAATATAAGCCGACCGGCGACCAGCCTGAGGCGATAGCGCAACTTTCAAAAGGGGTGCTGGAAGGACTGCCTGCGCAGACGTTGCTGGGTGTTACCGGCTCAGGCAAGACCTTCACCATGGCCAACGTAATTAAGGAGGTTAAGCGCCCCACGTTGATTCTGAGCCATAACAAAACTTTGGCAGCACAGCTTTACGGGGAGTTCAAACAGTTTTTCCCCGATAATTCGGTGCAGTATTTCGTGTCATATTACGATTATTACCAGCCTGAGGCGTATATCCCGTCGGTCGACAAATATATCGAGAAGGATTTGATGATTAACGATGAGATTGAGAAGCTTCGTCTGGCCACTACTTCCGCCCTGCTGTCGGGGCGTCGCGACGTGGTGGTTGTCAGCTCGGTGTCGTGCCTGTTCGGTATGGGTAATCCTGAGGATTTCAATGCCAATGTGGTTGACATCCATGTGGGGCAGAAAATTGCGCGAAACGCTTTTTTGCGACGGTTGGCCGAGGCGTTGTATTCGCGCAACGAAATAGAACTTAACCGTGGCAATTTCAGGGTTAAGGGGGATACGGTGGATATACGGCTTGCTTATGAGGAAATAATATTGCGCGTTATGTTCTGGGGCGATGAGATTGAATCGATTTCAACCCTGCACCCGCTCGACAATACCCCGCTGGGCGGCCACGATATGTTCAAAATCTATCCTGCCAACCTGTTTGTCACTTCGCGGGAGCGCCAGGCTTCTGCGCTGGCACGGATGGAGCTTGACCTGGGCGACCAGGTGGAGTTTTTCCGTAAGGAGGCACGCGAGCTTGAAGCGCGACGTCTTTACGAACGCACCACTTATGATATAGAAATGATTCGAGAGGTAGGGCATTGCCCCGGTATTGAAAACTACAGCCGTTATTTCGACGGCCGCGAGCCCGGCATGCGCCCGTTCTGCCTGTTGGATTATTTCCCCGATGATTACCTGACTATTATCGATGAAAGCCACGTTACGGTGCCGCAGATCAGGGCTATGTATGGTGGAGACCTTTCGCGTAAGGAAAACCTGGTCAATTACGGTTTCAGGATGCAATCGGCTCTTGACAACCGCCCTCTGCGGTTTGAGGAATTCGAATCACTTACCAAGCAGGTGATTTATGTAAGTGCCACACCTGCCGATTACGAGCTTGAAAAAAGCGAAGGGGTCGTGGTTGAACAGGTTATACGCCCCACCGGCCTGCTCGACCCTGTAATCAAGGTGCAGCCGTCGGAGCATCAGATTGACCATTTGCTTGAGCAGATAGAGCTTCGGCGCGAGAAAGGGGAGCGCGTGTTGGTAACCACCCTTACCAAACGTATGGCCGAGGAGTTGAACGACTATTTGCAGAAGTTGCAGATAAAGTCGGCATATATCCATTCCGATGTCGATACCCTGGATCGTATCAAGATTCTTGATAACCTGCGTGCAGGTGTGTTCGATGTGCTTATCGGTGTGAACCTGCTGCGCGAGGGGTTGGATTTGCCTGAAGTTTCGCTTGTGGCAATCATCGACGCCGACAAGGAGGGGTTCCTTAGGTCGCACCGTTCGTTGACCCAGACGGTGGGACGTGCGGCGCGAAACCTCAACGGCATGGTGATAATGTATGCCGACAAGATTACCGATTCGATGCGGCTCACCATAGAGGAGACCGAGCGTCGGCGTGCCAAGCAGCTGGCCTACAACGAGGAGCATGGCATTACGCCCCAGGCGATAGTGAAAGCGCGTAACCGTATTATCGGCATGGATACCGACGACCTGCCCGAAACGCGTTCCGCAGCCAACAGCAGCGGACGTAAAAGCCAGCGCACGGCTTCCCCGCTGCCTTATGAAAATGAATATACTTCGTCGGTGGATATTGCCGCCGACCCGGTCATACCATATATGAGTGCCGCCGAAATGCAGCGGTCGATTACGCGTATGCGTTCCGACATGGTAGCGGCTGCCAAGAATATGGAATTTATGGAGGCTGCCAGACTGCGCGACGAGATTTTGAAAATGGAGGAATTATTGAAAAAAATCCAATGAAGCAGCGCGATTTGAAAAATATAAGCACTCCTGCCTCTTCACAGCCCTTAATGCTGACCGACTGGCTGCCTACTTCGGTCAAGGAGATGAAGCTCCGTGGATGGGACGAGGTGGATGTAGTGATTTTTTCGGGGGATGCCTACGTTGACCATCCCTCGTTCGGTGCGGCGGTGATAGGGCGTACGCTGGTGGAGCAGGGGGGATACCGTGTGGCTATAGTGCCACAACCCAACTGGCAGGACGATTTGCGTGATTTTCGGAAATTCGGGCGTCCGCGTTTGTTTTTCGGGGTGTCGGCTGGGGCGATGGATTCTATGGTCAATCATTACACCGCAGCCAGGCGTCGCCGCAGCGACGATGCCTATACCCCTGACGGGAGGCACGGAATGCGGCCTGACTACCCCACTGTGGTTTATTCCGACATCCTTCGCAAGCTTTATCCTGATGTCCCGATAATTGCCGGTGGCATCGAAGCCTCGTTGCGCAGGAATTCGCATTATGATTATTGGCAGGACAAACTGCGCCCCTCGATAATGGCCGACGCCCCTGTCGACATGGTGATTTACGGGATGGGGGAGAAACCCGTTTTGGAAATCGCCCGAAGGCTTGACGCCGGAGAGGTGATTGCATCTATAACTGATGTGCCTCAAACCGTGGTATGGCGTCCCGCAGCCGAAGTGCCGGCACCCGGTGCATGCAACATCGTGCTCCATTCGTTTGAGGAATGCAGGCGCGATAAAAAGCTACAGTCGGAAAATTTCAGGCATATAGAGCAGCAATCAAACCGTTTCGAGGGGGCGACACTGTGGCAGGTGCACGGGCGCAGGGCGGTTAAGGTCAACCCGATGTACCCGCCGATGACGACCGAGGAAATAGACCGTTCGTTTGACATGGCTTATACGCGTATGCCACATCCACGCTATAAAGGCAAACGCATACCGGCTTATGAGATGATTCGTCATTCGGTGAATCTTCACCGAGGCTGTTTCGGTGGATGCGCGTTTTGCACCATATCGGCTCATCAGGGCAAATTCATAGCCTCGCGGAGTAAGGAGTCGATTCTCAACGAGGTGCGCCGCATTACGGCTATGCCTGATTTCAAGGGATATATCTCCGATCTCGGAGGGCCTTCCGCCAATATGTACCGAATGCATGGCAAGAACGGGGAGATTTGTCGCAAGTGTCTGCGGCCCAGCTGCCTCCATCCGAAGCCATGTCCTAATCTCGACAACAACCACGGCCCGTTGCTGGATATATATCATGCGGTCGATGCGTTGCCTGGGGTGAAAAAATCGTTTATCGGGAGCGGGGTGCGTTATGATTTGTCGATGCATCCTTCAGGCGATGCCCGTATTGACGGCATAAACCGCAGGTATAACGAGGAACTGATTTGCAACCATGTAAGTGGCAGGCTCAAAGTCGCGCCCGAGCATACTGAGGATTCGGTGCTTTCGGTGATGCGCAAACCGTCGTTCGACCTGTTTTATCGGTTCAAGGAGGTGTTTGACCGTATCAACGAGCGTGATAATCTGCGTCAGCAGTTGATTCCTTATTTTATTTCGTCGCATCCGGGATGCTCCGAAATCGATATGGCCGAACTGGCTGTCAAAACCCGTAATCTTGATTTCCATCTGGAGCAGGTGCAGGATTTCACCCCTACACCGATGACGGTTGCCACCGAGATTTATTATTCGGGTTATCACCCATACACCGGCGAACGTGTGTTTACCGCAGTCCGGCCTGAGGAGAAGCTGGCACAGCGGCAATATTTCTTTTGGTATGACCGCGCCTACCGTGCCGGGATTACGGCATCGTTGCAACGTCTGCACCGTCCCGATATATTGAGACGCCTGTTCCCAGGTGGATATAATCCTGCTGGCCGTTTCGGAGGGAATAGTGGTAATGGAAAGCCGCCCCAATCCAGACGTAGGGGTCGATAAATGGTGGGGGAGATTAGACCGGTATTACCATCATCGGTATGTCGGCACGGAACAGTATTTTGTGTGCGAGGCTTGGGTTAAACACGCGTGCAAACACGTTTTTATGCTTGTTGGGCAGGCATATCATGTCGAACGGCTGTGCGCCTGCAATGGTTTCCATGTCGTCGAACACGGAATGTGTACCCACACTCTTCACGTTGAATTCATAACCTGCATAATGCTCTTTGCAATATGTGAGGAGGTTGTGTTGTGCGGCTTGCGGGGGCGACGGGCGCAGGCGGCGCGGGGGGATGTGGATAAGGGTCACATCGAGTTTCAAGTCAGGAAACAGGCGGTAGAGGGTGTCGAGTGCCAGTATATCCTCCTGGTCGAGATTGCAGAAAAATGCGACATGTCGCATTTTTGAGAACAGGGCTGTGTCGGCATTGTCGGGCACGGTGAATGCCGGGACTCTGCAAGCGTCGAGCACTTCGGCTGTTACACTTCCGATTAGTTCCGCCTCTTTTTTATCGGCGCCACGGGTTCCCATCACCACCATCTGGGGCTTTTCACTGCGGGTATATTCCAATATGACCTCTTCGGGTATGCCTTCGCTCACAATCCCGGTGAAACGTGCTGCCGCAATTGAGCCTTCCTTTATTGCATCGCGCAGTTTGGAGATGAACCGTTTCATCAGTTCTTCCGCCTCGTTCTGCATCCTCCTTGTTGCCTCTATATCGGCAAGCTCGTAATCATATGCATCCGAGAGCTGCACTGTGTCGCGGTTTGATGGAGAGATAAACGCAAACAGGAACACCACGTCCCATTTCATTTTGGCCGCAATCTGCATGGCTAGCCTGGCGGCTTTCATTGCATGCTCCGAGAAATCGGTGGGTACCAGGATTTTTCCACCGGCAGGCAGTGCCTCATCAGCCGGGATGTTGAAAATCTCGAAATTTTCTACAATGCGCAGGGCAAGTGGGAGGTCTGACTCCTTGATGCGGATTCTGACCCCTGGTGAAACTTCGGGTGCTGCCAGGTTGACATTGTTGAGTTCGACTGCCACACCTTCGCGTTCAAGCAGGTTCTTTATCGGTAGAGCCTTTTCATAGGTGTGTATGGCGAGGGTGATGAGCCTGTTCGGTGTCATAGTGTGGATGATGTGTATTGCGGGTGATAAATGTTGATAAGGGAAGGATTTGTCGGCGTTACAGAAATCGCGCCCACGGATTAAGCTTTATGCAGCATCCTTCGGGGCGCGATTCTGTTTATTTTCTGTAATCCAAACGGTTATGCTTCTTTCTTTTTTTCTTCCTCTTCGAGGATGGCGATGGCCTTATCGTAGATGGTAGTGTCGTCAAGTACCACTATGCCACCGTCGGGTCCCGGTTCTATGTGGAGGCCGCAGTTTTTGCCGAATTCATAATTTGAACCGCCGAAGTAGTTACGAACTGTTTGAACTGTTATATGGAGTTCGTCGGCAATGCGGTGTGTCGAGCCATCGGGTAAGCTGTCTTTGAGACGACGAAGGTCGTTAAAGGTTATTGTCTTTGTCATAATCGTTATGTTTTTGGGTGAGTTTTAATTTTTATTACGACCTAAATTTACCCGAAATGTATGACTTTTCCAAATCCATTTGATGTGTTATATAACACACTTTCATGATGAACCCTTCTAAACTTAAGCATCTCAACTGCTTATCGTATTTAGGATTTTTGCCAAGACCTCCTGTGGGCGCCCTGTAAAGCCTGATCAGGCTGTGAGGGGGCTTATGCGGATACCGTGGCATGGGTGTCGCAAGGGGCGGTGGTCATATCCTTTCGGTCTCGGAAGCCTTGATCCAGGCTCTTTCACGCCCTCCGACTTTTACCTCATACCATTTTTCCCCCGATGAACCTGAGATGGAGTCTACGATTTCGACTTTTGTCCCTTCGTGTAGCAGGAATGCTTCCTCGGCTTGCGTGCGTGCCTCGCGAGGGGTGGTTGACAGCTGCGCTGACGGGGGGAGGATTATGGCATATCTGTTGTCGGTTACGCGGTTGGCTGCTGCAAACGATATTATAATCGTCAGCGCGCAAAGCATGAATATAATCATGCCGCCGAAAAAGCTGATCTTCTTTATCAAAATGACAGAGGAAAGCATGTAGGTGAATGCCCCGGCAAGGAACAGCGCGAACAGGATGACCGCAATCCAGGCCCATGTGTCGGCTTTGAAGGTGCTTATTACATTATGCCACAGCTTGGTCATAATCGAACCTTCGTCAATCTGCCTGTCGGTGATTTTCGCTTTCACGAAATCGAGGTTGTCGCGGGCGTCGGCATTTGTCGGGTCGAGTTTCAAGGCACGTTCGTAGTTGACGATGGCTTTCCCTAGATTCCCCTGGCGGTAGTAGGCATTCCCCAGGTTATAGAATATTGTCGACGAAGTGCCGTCCTGTTTGATTGATTCCAGGTAGAGCCGCTCGGCGAGGGCGAAATTATCCTGCGCATAGGCCGAATCGGCCTGCTGTGCCAAAAGTCCGGGAGCAGGTTCGGCAGCGGTGGCAATGTCAGTATCCTTGGATGTATCGGCAATGGCCACAGAGTCGGTCTGTGCGGTTGCATACGCTATCGATGCAATGGCGGTCAATATGGCGGTCAATATATGCTTCATGGGGTGTTCTGTGGGTTTATTTGCGTGTTATCTTGCATTTCTCCATCTCGTTGATGGTGTCGGTGGCTTCGTTATAGAGCGCTTCCACCGATGAATCCAACGACGAGTCAGGGGTGTAACGGGCCATTTCGCAGTCATCGAGGATTTTGATAATCTTGTCGGATACCTCGGGGGCCACACCGCGTTGCGAAAGGGTGTCGACAATATTCTGTCGGGTCAGTTGTGATGCCGACATGTTGAGTTTGTCGCTCAGGTAGCCCCACATGGCACGTAGCAGTTCTTCATAGAACCTCTCGCTTTGGTGTGACTTCATGAAGCTTTCGGCAAGTTTGAGGCGCTTGCGTGCCACTTTGTTGGCGCGTGAGTTGCGGCGTCCAGCCACATCGGCATCCAGCCGGAGCTGACGTCGGTACACCCACAAGGAGGCAGCTGCAATGAGCAGCAGGCAGCAGAATATGCACCAGTACCACCAAGTTCGCACCACAGGCGTATGGTCAAGGCTTTGGTGCTTGTCGCCGGTTTTTATATGGAGTATATCGGTGTTTTTGGCCTCGATGTCGCGCTGGTCGGAGTTCATTGTCGTTCCCGAACCTTTAGCCACGTCCAAGGTGTATTCCGGGGCGGTCAGGGTGACATATTGTTTTTTTGCCAGGTCGAAATAAACGAATTCCTGTTGCGGGATTTTGAACTCGCCCACACTTTGCGGCACTATGGTGTATTCGGCTGTCATTGTCCCGGTGAGGGTGTTGCCTGCAATCCGAGCGTTTGATTCGGTTTTCGGGGTGTATTGCTCGAATTCCGACGGGATTTCAGGTTTGGGTTCGCGGATATATTTGATGTTGCCTGAACCGGTTACGATATAGCGTAACGACACCGCCTCGCCGGTGCGTGGCGTGGTAGAGCTTATGGTGCTTTCGAATTTATATTGACCCACAGCGCCTGAGAAGCCTGCCGGTTGTGGCTGTGGGAGTGGGGTGATATTGATTGTCTGGGTGAATGGTTGCAGATGCACTTCCTTCTCGACAGGGCGTGCTGAGATGAAGAATCCGTTCGACACCCTTTCGAGCTGGATGACACTCAGGTCGTACTTACCCGAATTTATGGTGAGTTTGCCTGATTTTTGAGGGAAGATGATGCATTTCTTAAGAACTGCCGTGATGTAGTTTTGGCCGTTGTAATGCTCCACCTCGTTGAGTGATGCCTGTGTGTCGAGTTCGTCGATTAGGAATCCGTCGAATGTCGGCGGCGATGTCATCATAAACGAGTTGATGCGTTCGAACTTGGTGTAGAGCTTTAAGGTGCATTCGATGGCTTCCCCTTCATAAGCATTGCTTTTGTTGAGGATTACGCGCACAAAAATATCGTTCTTCGATATTTTGCTTTGTGAATCCTGGCTGTCTAAATCGTCGACGCGTACCTGGGGCTGGTTGTAATATCCACCTTGCTGTCTGGGGGCGGAGCTGTCGGGAGGAAGGATTTTGAAAGTGGCGCTCTGCGATTGCAAGGTTTTGCCACCGGCTGAGATTGATGCAGCCGGGATAGTGTAGGAGCCCTCTTTTTCGGCACGGTAGGTGAAGGTGTAGTCCTCGGTCGTGCTGGAGGTCTGATGCCCGTTGATAATTTCCACGGATTGCATTGTGCTGATGCCGGGACGCGGCGACAGGAGCTTGCATCCCTGGATAGCCGGAGCGTTCAGGCTGCTTCCCTCGCCGTTTGTGAGCCGGTATGTCACGTAAAAGACATTTCCTGCAATCACGTTGCGAGGTGGCACGACTTTGAATGATGCCTGTGCCAAAGCTGACACCGCGATGCCTACAATCATCAGAAATGTCAAAAACAACTTCTTCATATATTCTTTTTTACCATCATCGTTTGCCATTCCGGTTACGTTTGCCTGTTTTCGGTTAAAGCGGTAACCGGCATAAACTTCATAGTTGAAATCAGGAGAAAGAGGGGTGGGATGGGGATTGCCGGCGGGGCAACGCCTTGTGGTGTGTCTTCGCCGGTTTGTGCCGTGAATCTCGAATCAAGGATTAAGGAGGGGGATTACCAGGGTTTGTCGGTTGTGCGGCGGTTGGCACGTTTTTCCTCACCCTGTTTCATGAGTTCTACCTTCTGCCTGGTGCCGTTTTCCTTATCCTCCATAGCTTTCAGAATCTGCTGGGCGCTCGCGTCGCTTAAGCCGCCTTGTTGCTGCTTTTGTTGCTGCTGCTTGTCCTGGCGGTCTTGTTGGTTCTGCTGGTTCTGTTCCTGTTGTTTGTCTTGATTCTGTTGCTGATCCTGGTTTTTATCCTGATTCTGATCTTGGTTCTGCTGCTGGTCCTGGTTCTGCTGCTGGTCTTGATTTTGCTGTTGGTCCTGGTTTTGTTGATCCTGGTCTTGGTTCTGATCTTTGTTTTGGTCTTGTTCCTGTTTCTTTAATTGGGCAAGACGCAGGTTCTGACGTGCCTGGTCGTTTTCAGGATTGCGTCGCAGGGCGTTTTTATAATGTTCGATTGCAGCAGCATAGTCTTCGCCTTTGTAGGCCACATTCCCACGGTCGTAGAATGAGTTTTCCGAAATCGCCTTGTCGGGCGACTGTGCGGTTTTGGCCAGCATGGCATCGGCAGTCTGAATCAGGGAGTCACCTTTGTTTGAGAGGTCTTCCCCACGCTGCTTCAGATAGGCGGATGCAAGGTTGAATTGGGCTGCCTGGTTGTCGGGATTTTCTTCCAATGCCTTTTTATAGGCTACTTCCGATTCGGCATAGCGCTGTTTCCCGTAGAGTTCGTTGCCTTCCTTTATGGCGTTTCGTTCGCGCTTTGTCGATACAACGGCATCGGCATCATGTTTTTCTCCGTTGCATCCGCTTATTATTGAGCCGAATGCCACCGACAATGCGATGCAAACCGATATGTTGGGAATTCTTTTCATTTTCATCGAATAATTTACTTGCGTCGGGGTGGTTGAAAAAAAAGGTTTTCAAAGTCCCTCGGGCATGTTTATTTGCTGAAGAAGGTGAACTTCCTGAGCCATCCGATTTTGCGCGGTAACACGCAAAGGTCGGTTACCAGCAGGATGATGGCAATCCACACAAACACAGGGAATTGCTCTGCGCTGGCCTTGTATGACACATGGCGGAGATCGGATTTCTTGATTTTGTCGAGCTGTTCGATAAGGTTGTCGACGGCTTTGTTGCCCGAACCGTTAATGTAAGTACCGCCCCCGGCTTCGGCAATCTCCTTCGCCATGGCCTCGTTAAGGTAGGTCGTTACTGGGGTGCCTGAGGCGTCCTTAAGGAATTCCCCTTTCTTGGCATCAATCGGTATGGGGGCGCCTTTGAGCGAGCCTACACCGATGACATCAACCTCTATCCCTAGGCTTTTTGCATATTTTGCCATCTCCATGGCATCACCTTCGTGGTTTTCACCGTCGGTTATCACGATGATAGCCTTGTTGATTTCCTCGTCGGTTGAGAAGGAGTTGATTGACATGTTTATGGCTGTGCCTATAGCTGTGCCTTGGGTGGGCACCATGTCGGTGGATATTTCGTCGAGATACATCCGTGCCGAAAGGAAGTCGGTTGTAATCGGGAGCTGTGTGTAGGCTTCCCCGGCAAAGACTATAAGTCCGACTTTGTCGTTGTCGAGTTTGTCGATAAGTCGGTTGAGGATGTATTTTGCCCTTTGCAGCCTTGACACGCCGTTGGGGTCGTCGGTCGATGAGGCTAGCATCGACCTCGACACGTCGAATGCAATCATTACCTCTATGCCGGATGTGTTCTCCACCTCCTCTTTTTCACCTGCCCTGGGGCGTGCAACCGCGATAATCAGGGCTGCGAGAGCCAGCAGCTCAAGTGTGATTTTAACCGCAGGCATATATTTCGAAGCCTCAGGCATGAGGTGGTTCAGGTGCGCTGGATTTCCGTAGCGGCGTAGTCTCGCTTTGCGCGACAGCCTTCCCCAGTACCATAATCCGAAGATGACAGGCAGCAGGAACAACAGGTATAGCAGATATGGATATGCGAAAGTCATATTGTTCTACAATGTTTAAAGATGCGGTAGAAGCCTCCGACGGCGGCATTACGGGATTGTTCTCAGGTAAGTGTGCCTCAGCACGAGTTCGAGCAGGAAAAGCCCCAGGGCAGCCAGCGCCCATGGGAGGTAGTTATCCTCGGTGTGCGAGAAGTGCCGCACATCGAGTTCTGTTTTTTCCAGCTTGTCGATTTCATCGAACACCTCTGAAAGCACTTTGTTCCCGGTGGCACGGAAATATTTGCCTCCGGTGATGTCGGCAATCTGCTTCAGTGTGTTTTCGTCGATTACCACCGGCATAGGCACATATTCCACCCGTCCGAACATGTTGACTTGCGGATAGGGTGCTGTGCCGTTGGTCCCGATGCCGATAGTGTAGACCTTTATCCCCATTTTGTGGGCTATTTCGGCTGCGGTAAGCGGTGCCACGATGCCGGTGTTGTTTGAGCCGTCGGTAAGGAGGATGATGCTTTTCGATTTTGCCTTCCCTTCCTTAATGCGGTTGATTGAGGTCGCCAGGCCGTCGCCGATGGCAGTCCCGTCCTCGAGCATTTCGCGGTTCAGGGCGTTGACATAGTTTGTCAGGGCTGCGCGGTCGGTGGTCATCGGCACACCTGTAAAGGCTTCACCGGCAAACACCACAAGCCCCATATTGTCGTTTTCCCTGCCGTTGATGAATTTGGCGGCTATTTTCTTTGCGGCTTCCAGGCGGTCGGGTTTGAAGTCGCGGGCAAGCATACTCGAGGAGATGTCGAGGGCTATCACCATGTCAGTCCCTTCGGTGCGTGAGGTGCGCCATGCATCGCGTGTCTGCGGCCGGGCAAGCACCACAATCAGGCATCCGATGGCGAGCAGGCGAAGCAGGAACAGGCCGTGAAGCATATATTGCCTTAACGGGCGCCCTAGGCGTCTGAACGGCCCTACGGTTGAAACCCCCATCGAGGGGTAGGCGGTGCGGTGTTTCCACACATACCACGCTATCAACGGGATATATATCAGAAACAGCCATAATATGCCGGGATGTGCGAATTGCATCATTTCGATTCCTTATGTTGGTTTGGTTGATTTCCGTTATTGTCAGTGCCTGGCGCCTGTTCGCCGTTCTCAGGCTCTTCGACAGGCCGGGTTTCCTCAACGAACTGCATTGCGTTTTGGAAAGAGCGCACGTTGTCGTCGGGCATGGGGCGTACTTTGGCAAACTTCACGAAGTCGGCAATTTCCACTACTTTCTGCATGTAGCGGTGTGGCATCCTGGTCTCCTCGTTTGCTTCGAGGGCTTTCAGGATTTGCGATGAGGTCATCTCCATGGCGTTTATGCCGAAACGCTCCTGCAGGTAGTCGCGCAGGATGTCGATGAGACGTGTGTAATATTCCTTTTCCTGCCCTTTTTCCCATAGCTGTGCTTCCCTGAGGGCGTTCAGGCGGTCGATTGCGATACGGTCAGGCGGGAGGCGTTTCTTCTGAGGCAGGATGTTGACCGATACTTTGCGGGTGAGGATGAGATAGGCGCATATGCCGCCTGCAACCACCAGCAATCCTAGTAGTATCCAGCCCCAGTAATCCGTAATCCAGTCGGGAAGCCAGTCATACCACTTGCTGGTGAACGAAGCCGGTGGGGCCAGGGGGTTGATGTCGCTCATAGCGCTTACGTCGACAGGGTTGACTTTCAACGTCAGCTGGTTGGAACGCACCGTGTCAGGGCCGTTTACCAAAAGGAAGGGGGGGATGGTGTAGACCCCCGAGTCAAACGACTGCACCACCAGGGCGCGTTTCATTTCCACCAGGCTGTTGCCGAGGTCGGTTGTGTCGCCATAAACCCAGTCGATGATTTCGATTTCTTTCGGGAACGCGTTTCGGTCGACTATGACTTGCGATGGTGATGTGGCGTTGTCGATTATGTCAAGGCGGATAGCGGTCTGATACCCCATGGTAATCTGTGAGGAATCAACCGAGGCTTTGATGGTAGGGCGTGCGGCCATAGAACCCGTGAAAAACGGGATTGACAGCAACGCCATAAGCGGCAGTATGATATTGGTTCTGAATCCTTTCATGTTCGTTTGTTTGAACTATGTTCGTTCGCCAGGCCCGGCAGGTAAGGGTTATATCCTTTTTCGGAACAACCCCATGAGGGCGGTGACGTAATCCTCGTCGGTAGCGACTGAAACGGAGTTGACGCGGCATCGTTTCAGGGTGTCTGACATGCTTTGCTGCCGCTCGTACCACCATCGGCCATATTCGTTGCGCACACGTTTTGACGAGGTGTCAATCCATTGCTCATGGCCGGTTTCGAGGTCTCTGACGCGCATCAGCCCTACGTCGGGCAGTTTGGCGTCGCGTTTGTCATAAACCTGCACGCCGTAAACATCATGCTTGTTCGACGCGATTGTAAGGGCTTTATGGTAGTCCTTCTCATCGATGAAGTCGGATATGAGGAAGGTTGTGCAGCGTTTTTTGAGCGCATCGGTGAAATACCTCAGCACCATGGCAATGTCGGTGCCGGTGCTTTCGGGAGTGAAATCAATCAGTTCCCTTATTATGAACAGGATGTGTTTCCGGCCTTTTTTCGGCGGTATGAATTTTTCAATCTTGTCAGAGAAAAAGATAACCCCGATTTTATCGTTGTTCTGAATAGCCGAGAATGCGAGTGTGGCTGCGATTTCTGCAATCATCTCGCGTTTCTGCTCTCCAACGGCGCCGAACAGGCGCGAGCCGCTCACATCGACAAGCAGCATCACGGTCAGCTCGCGTTCCTCTTCATATACTTTGATATATGGGTGGTTGTGGCGGGCGGTGACATTCCAGTCGATGTCGCGGATATCGTCGCCATACTGGTATTCGCGCACTTCGGCGAATGTCATTCCGCGTCCTTTGAAAGCGGAATGATATTCGCCCGCGAAGATGTTCTGCGACAGTCCGCGTGTCTTTATCTCGATTCTTCTGACCTTCTTTAGAAGCTCGTTGGCATCCATTGGCATTCAGAGAGGGGGTGTTTAATATGGTTAGGTGTTGGGAGTGCGATGCGTATGCATTGTGGCTGTCAAGCCACGGCGGGGATATGATTATATTTGTCCCCGGCAGTAGTCAGGGCACTTCGACCTTGTCGAGGATTTCGGAGATGATTTCATCTGCCGTGATGTTGTTGGCCTCGGCTTCGTATGTGAGACCGATGCGGTGACGGATCACGTCGTGGCATACGGCACGGACATCTTCGGGGATTACGTAGCCGCGTTGATGCAGGAATGCATATGAGCGTGCGGCGCGTGCCAATGATATTGATGCACGAGGTGATGCCCCGAATGCTATGATGCTGCCAAGGTCGTTAAGGCCGTAGTCGGAGGGGAAACGGGTGGCGAATACGATGTCGACGATGTAGCGTTCGATTTTTTCGTCGATATAGATTTTCTCCACTACTTTCTGCGCCTCGATGATTTCGTGGGGCTTCAGCAGGGGGACGATTGTTTTCTTCGCGTTCGTGATGTTCTGACGGATAATCAGTTTCTCTTCTTCACGCGACGGGTAGCCGATTACCACCTTCAGGAGGAAACGGTCAACCTGGGCTTCAGGGAGCGGGTAGGTGCCTTCCTGTTCGATGGGGTTCTGGGTGGCCATTACAAGGAACGGTTCGTCGAGAGGGAAGGTGTTGTCGCCGATTGTGACCTGGCGTTCCTGCATAGCCTCGAGGAGTGCGGATTGCACTTTGGCCGGGGCGCGGTTGATTTCATCGGCCAGTACGAAATTGGCGAAAACCGGGCCTTTCTTTACTTGGAACTGCTCGTTTTTAACGCTGTATACCATTGTTCCGAGCACGTCGGCAGGGAGAAGGTCGGGCGTGAACTGGATTCGGCTGTATTTTGCGTCGATAAGCTGTGCAAGTGTTTTTATTGCCAACGTTTTGGCCAGACCGGGCACACCTTCGAGAAGGACGTGGCCGTTGGAGAGGAGTGCTATAAGGAGTGATTCAACGAGGTGCTTTTGGCCGACTATTGTCTGGTCCATGCCCCGGGTGATCAGGTTTACAAAGTCATTTTTGCTCGCTACGAGATCGTTTAACTCGCGGATGTTTACCGTTTCACTCATAAGTAGATGTTCAATTATGTTGTTTTATTTTTGTTTCAACGCGTTAATATTACGGACGTTGCGTTTATAGCTACGCCGAAGAGGCTTTCCTGAACCTCCAGACAGATTCGTGAATGCCGATAATTGATGCAAAAATAGGGAATTGAACTGCGAAAGTGTGAAAGGAGAGTGTTAATTTTATCTACTAAGAGTTTACCTCTATTAAGATTTAATTATTTTTTCATGGTAGGTAACGTGGCGATGAAAAATGTCACCGCCGCTTACCGTTCACGATTTCCGTGGCGAGCCTTTCGGCTTCTGCCTCGCTTTCCTTGTCGCCAGCCTTTATGCCGTATTTTTCGGCAGGAGGGATTACGACGACTGTGTTGGCCTCTATATGGTCGGGGTCAGAGAGTTTCGCACGGTTCTCCTCGTAGATGTACACCCAGAATTTCTTCTTCCCGTAGTATTCCTTTGCCATTGTGGTGAGGAACCGGTTACTCCTAACCGTATCGGTAACAATTGTTTTTGCTTCAATATGCGGGGCGGTAGCTGCTTGTGTCGGTTGTGGGGTCGTGTCGTTGGCGGTTTCTGGATGAACCGTTTGCGACACAGCGGTATCCATAGCTTCTTCAATAGGCGTTACAGCCCCGGTGGCGCTTTGGGACTGATGGTAAACCTGCACATCGTCGGCTGAAATATTAACGCTTTTCACATTGCTTAGGTTTAGGATATCGGAAGCGAAATAACCGATGAGCAGACCGGCAACCAGGGCGGCCAATGCCGTAATCGCCAGATGCATGGAGTGGCGGCTACGTCCCTCCACTTCCACCACGCGTTCTTTTTCGATTATTTTCTCATGGGTTACGTGCGGTTCTTCTTGCTTCCCGGAGCCGGAGGCGGTGGGAGTGGGTGTCGATTCTAGGGTTTGCTGATGAACGGTTTCCTGGATTTCGGATTCAGTATTTCCCGGTATGGTTTCAGACTCAGCCCCGGTTGTCGTTTCTTCGTTTGTCGGTGTTTCTAGAGGGCTGCCATGTACGGGTGCCTGGTTGGTAGGGACAGGGGGTATTCCCGGTGGCAGAATCACCTCAAGGGATTCCGTTTGGTTGATAATGGCGTCATCCTCCAACAAACCGTCGGCAGCGTCATATTGCGCTGTAACAGTGTCGGCGCTTTCGAGAAGTTCATCTGTAACGGTATCGTCGAGTTCTATCGGTTCGAACATCGAGAAGGGGGCATTGACTGCACCGGCCAATGCTGCATCGGGGGCGAATCCCACAGTCACCTCGTCGCCAAGCTCGATTTTGCGGAAGGTGCCTAAACCTTTCACGTGCAATGTCCCGGATTCAGTAAGGGCAGCTGTGACCAGTGCTGAGAATTCTGTGACGAATGCCTGTGCCAACGGTTCGTTGCAGGCGTTCAGGGCGCATAGGCGCGCTATGATTTCGGGGAGCGGGAGTGTTTTCATTTATTGCCCTCCTTAAGTTTCTTTTTCAGCATTCCGCCGGGGGTGAAACGGACTTCGATTGACGGTGGCATAAGCATGCGCCGGCCTGTGGCAAGGTCGGTTGTGATTTCCTCATCATGTTTCACCCCTTCGAATGATCCGAATCCCGGAATGGCCACGCGGTAGGAGTTGGCGCATTCTTCGCGCACGATTGTGCAGAATCCTTCGACAAGGCGCGTGGCAGTGCCGTTGTCGCATCCCGTTTTATGGGCGAGACTTGAAATAAACGTTTTGTAATCCATTGGATGGCAGCTTTATGCCCGGTCTTTTATTGGAAACCCGGAACTTTCTTATTTTGCAAAGATACGAAAAACCAACGTCTGAATCATCCCGGTATCGGATAATAATGCAAAATCCGATAGCAAATCCACGTTGTCATATGATATAAAAACAGAACATAGGCTTGACTTTTAATTCTTATGCATCCGAATGAAAAATCAAGATAACTTCCCGGATTCAATTTTATCGGTTGCTTTTTTGAGATTTGTTTTTTGCAGCCTGTTTTAAATTGCGCAGTTCGCAATCGGCTATGTCACAGCCTGAACAGCCGCCGCATCCGCAGTTTGTCGAATCTGATTTCAGATGTTGTTTGAAACGGATTGCTTTGCGTATTATAGAAAATGCCACAATTATGATGATGGCTGTTACGGCACCCCATTGGAGGCAGTCGTTTAAGGCTATGGCAGAGGTCATGAGCGGAGAGATGGTTTATGAGTCGGCTTTATTTGATTTTTGATTCCGTTTGATTTGGGCTGCAAGTTTCGCCGGTGTAAGGTCGTGGGCATATGTCTCGAAAGGGAGGCGGAGGGTGCAGCCGTTACGGAATTCGGAACATCCGTAGGCTGTTTTCCCTTTAAGGATGTGGCCTTTGCCACACTCAGGGCATACGATTTCCTCTAGCGATTTTATAGCCGGTTTACGTTTTGCAGGGGCTTTGGCGGATTTGGAAGCCTCTTTGCCTGAGGACTCCTTGTCAGGGTCTTTACCTTTGGCTTTTCTTTCGGATTTTTTATCATCGTCGGCTACTTCGATTTTTTTCATTGAGTTATCCGACATTACATTTATCACAATGCCTGAAATCAATTCTTTAAGCTCTGCGATAAATTCCGTGGCACTATAGTTGCCACGTTCTATGCGGCGCAGTTTGTTTTCCCATATGCCGGTCAGTTTGGCGCTTTTCAGAAGCTCCTCGTCAATGGTCCCGATAAGGTCGATTCCTGCCTGTGTAACCATTATGTTTTTTCGTTGGCGGTAGATGTACCTGCGTTTGAAAAGGGTTTCGATTATCGCCGCACGGGTTGACGGACGTCCTATGCCGTTTTCCTTCATGGCGTCGCGAAGCTCCTCGTCATCTACGGTTTTCCCAGCAGTTTCCATCGCGCGGAGCAGTGTTCCCTCGGTGTAATATTTTGGTGGCTGGGTTGTTTTTTTCAGAATCGAGGGGGTGTGGGGGCCGCTTTCACCTTTCGTAAAAGGAGGCAGTATTTTATCGTCAGAGTTATCATTGCCGTTGGCGTTGCCCTCTTTTTCAGTGTCGGATGCCGGTTCTTTTCCAAACACTTCACGCCACCCCGGTGAGGTTATGACTTTCCCTGTAGCTTTGAATTTTACAGAACCTGCCTCACCGAGCACCGTTGTCGACATGAATTCGCAGTCGGGATAGAATGCTGCGATGAAACGCAGTGCAATCATGTGGTAGAGCTGCCGTTCGTTGCCTTGCAGCACCGATGGCGACTGCCCTGTCGGGATAATGGCATGGTGGTCGGTCACCTTTGAATTGTCGAACACCTTTTTGCTTTTGGGAAGTTTGGAGAGGGATAGCAACGGTGCGGTAAGGGATGAGTAGGGTGTCATCTGCCCCAGGATTACAGGTATTTTGGGGTAGATGTCGTCGCTCAGGTAGGTGGTGTCGACGCGGGGGTAGGTCGTAACCTTTTTTTCGTAAAGGCTTTGGATGAGCTTCAGCGATTCGTCGGCTGTCCATCCCCACCGTTTGTTGCATTCCACTTGCAACGAGGTCAGGTCGAACAGGCGGGGCGGGGCTTCTTTCCCCTTTTTCTCTGTGACGTCGGTGATGAGGAACGGCAGGTTGCGTATGGATTCAACTGAGGCAAGGGCTTTTGCTTCTTCTGTGAAGCGTCCGGCCGTGGCATTGAATGTAGCCCCTTTGTATAGAGTTTTGAGTTCCCAGAAATCTTCAGGTTTGAAATCGGCGATTTCAAAATGGCGTTGTACGAGCAGGGCGAGGGTCGGGGTCTGCACACGCCCTATCGACAGCACTTTGCCAGGTTCGGAGTACTTCAGAGAATACAACCTGGTGGCATTCATCCCCAGAATCCAGTCGCCGATTGCACGCGACAGCCCGGCATGATACAGGTTGTTGAAATCGGCAGCGGGCCGCAACTGCCTGAAACCCTCACGGATTGATTCGTCGGTGAGCGAAGAAATCCACAAGCGTTTCACTGGGCAATGTGTGTCGGCTTTCTGCATTACCCATCGTTGGATCAGTTCCCCTTCCTGCCCGGCATCGCCGCAGTTTATAACCTCGTCGGCTTCGGCTATCAGGCTTTTGATTACTTCGAACTGTCGTTCATAGCTTTCGACAGGGATGAGTTTTATCCCGAATTTCGGGGGTAGCATGGGTAACGAGCCGAGAGTCCACCGTTTCCAGTAGTCGGTATAATCGGCCGGTTCCTTAAGTGTGCAGAGATGCCCGAAAGTCCATGTCACTTTGTAGTTGTTACCTTCGTAGTATCCGTCGCGCTTTATATTCGCACCCAGGATGGAGGCTATATCGCGTGCAACGCTTGGTTTCTCTGTAACGCAGACTATCATTTGTGGTTGTGAAAATTTAAGTAAGTCATGAAAATTATTACGCATAAAGCGTATAATCGGGCTTTATATTCCCGGCCGAAGGGTGTCAGAGTGATTTCTCCTTGATAAAAAAGGCGCGTAGCGTGCTACACGGCTGATGAATGGAATGGAAAGCTTTGGAATGGTTTCGACGGGGATATGGAGTTGAAAAAGCAATCATCTACGCGATAAATTTATGACTTACCTATATATTGCAGAAATTAACGTGGGAGCAATGTTGATGGCTCCCACGTTATGTTTTATTGATGGCGGTGTGTCAAAATCTAAATTTTGACACACCGCCTTTTTTTCATAAATCGGAAGTGGGTATTAGCGGCCTGTCAGTGTCCGTTACCCATCTTGTGTCTTCCCAAAAAGTTTATTGGGAGGAATGCTTATTGGCGTGCCGGGGCGGTTATATCGCCGTTGGCGGTGTGGAATATCAGCTTTGCAGTTTTAGGGAGGGTGCCGCTGAAGGGGAAGTCAACTTCTATGGTCTGCACTCCGCTGTCTTCAAATTGGAAATAGCGTTCGAAGTCTACGCCGTCGATATCCACTGCCTTTACAAGCTTCGAACCGATTACGAGGTCTATGCCGTCGATTCTTTGCGAGGTGTGTGGTATCCCTACCACGCAAAGCGATATGCGGATCCCGTCGTCGGTTTTCACTGTTTTGTCGGGGATGATGTTGATTTCCGCATCTAGTTGGTTTACCTGTGCCGATGCTTCATGAACCGATAAAGGCACGGAAGCTGCTGCGGTTAACAAGATTGCGGCGAATTTTATAGCTTTCATTTTGATTCTGTTTTGGTACCGTAAAAACTGCCTGACCGGGTCAAGCTTTCATTTAGCCGACATCGTTTGGGGAGATGTCTTTATTATTAGACAAACGATATGCCCCCAGGGTTTATTTCCTGTCGGTTTCTGATTGCTTGGCCTCATCCCACAATGCATCCATTTCGGCAAGCGTCATTTCCGGGAGCGTTTTGCCCATAGCTTTGGCACGTTGCTCTATGTGGTTGAACCGGGATATGAACTTTTTGTTGGTGTGTTCCAATGCCGTGTCGGGATGGATGCCGTAAAGCCTGGCGGCATTTATAAGTGAGAAGAACACGTCGCCCATCTCCTCCTCCATTCTTTTGCGTTGTTCTTCCGAGAGAGATTCTTTCCCTTGGAATTTCTCCGCTTCTGACGAGAATTCGGCTATCTCCTCCTTCACTTTGGCCCACACATCGGCAGGTTGCTCCCAGTCGAACCCGGCATTTGCCGCTTTCTGTTGGATGCGGTAAGCCTTGATTAAGGCCGGCAGGGCGCCCGGCACCCCGGCAAGGATGCTGCGGTTGCCATCCTTTTCCTTGAGTTTTAGCTGTTCCCAGTTCTGTTCCACCTTGTGGGCGGTGTCGGCCTCCACTTGTCCGTAGACATGGGGGTGGCGGAATATCAGTTTGTCGGCGAGGGCGTTGGATACGTCGACAATGTCGAACGCACCTTTCTCCTCGCCGATTTTGGCGTAGAAAAATACATGAAGCAGAACATCGCCCAGTTCCTTGCGGATTTCGGCGTTATCGCCCTTGATGAGTGCGTCGCAAAGTTCAAACACCTCTTCGATGGTGTTTTCACGTAGGCTTTCATTGGTTTGCTTGGCATCCCACGGGCATTTCACCCGCAGGGTGTCGAGCACATCCATCACCCTTCCGAGGGCTTCGGTTTTTTCCGATCTACTATGTAGTGACATCTATGTGTTGATATTCTTTTGCGGTTCCGGTAATCAGGTTTTGTCAGGGAAGTCGGGACGACTTCAGTTTTTTGCGTTGTCGGCATAACGTTTCATGCCGGTCTGGAGCCATTCAACGAACTTAGTGATATTTTCGTCGTAATATGTGGGCGATACCATTGCTTTCCCGTCGTTGTCGAGGATTATATAGTACGGCTGGGAGTTTGCGGCGAATTTCGAACGCTGCAGGAAACTCCACTTTTCCCCTACGGTTTCAATGGTGAGGGGTTTGCCGTTCTCTTCCACAACCATAGGTTCGGGAAGCAGGGCCTTGTCATCAACCATAAGTTTGATAAGCACGAAGTTTTCCTTTATGATTGATGTCACAACCGGGGTATCGAACACTGCTCCTTCCATTTTGCGGCAGTTTACACACCCGTAGCCCGAGAAGTCGATAAGCACCGGGCGGTGGTTGTCGGCTGCGTAACGCATCCCTTCGTCATAATCGTCGAATTCCTCGAAATGGCCGCCTGAATAGAGGCTGAAATCCTGTGTGAACAACGGAGGGACGAATGCGCTTACCCCTTTGAGGGGTGCGCCCCATAGGCCGGGGATAAGATAGATTGCAAACGAGAAGGACGCGAGCGACATGAAGAAGCGCGGTATGCTCACATATTCGAGCGGGGAGTCATGGCTGAAGCGGATTTTACCGATCAGATATGCGCCGAGCATGGTAAAGATGATTACCCACAGGCAGATGAACACCTCACGGTCGAGGATTCCCCAGCCGTAGGCAAGGTCGGCCACGGAAAGGAACTTGAGCGAAAGTGCCAGTTCGAGGAAGCCGAGTACCACTTTCACCGAATTGAGCCATCCGCCGGAGCGGGGCATTTCCTTGAGCCATGACGGGAAGATGGCGAACAGGGAGAAGGGCAGTGCCAATGCCACGGCGAAGCCGCCCATTCCCACTGCCGGGCCTACGAAGTTGCCCATAGTGGCTGCCTCAACCAAAAGTGTGCCGATAATCGGGCCGGTGCATGAGAATGATACGAGTGCCAAGGTAAAGGCCATGAAGAAAATGCTGATCAGGCCGGTTGCGCGTTCGGCTTTGGCATCAACCGAATTCGACCATTTTGAAGGTAAGGTGATGTCGAATCCGCCGAAGAATGAAATGGCAAATACCAACAGCAACAGGAAGAAGGCGATGTTGAACCAGGCGTTGGTCGACAACTCGTTGAGCTTTCCTGCCCCGAATATGGCTGTGATGGCCAACCCGAGCGAGAGGTAGATAACGATGATGCTTATGCCATAAATAACGGCATCGGCTACCGATTTGCGCCTGTTGCCGCTCTTTTTCAGGAAGAAGCTGACAGTCATCGGAATCATGGGCCATACACATGGTGTCAGCAATGCGATAAGTCCGCCACCAAATCCCCAAAGGAATATGACCCAAAGGGAACTGTCTTCTGTCGAAGTGCCGGGGAGGTCGGATGTTTCGATATCTACAGGTGCCCACCAGCCGTTATCGGAGCTGGTTGCAACCGCTGCGGGGCGGTTGTTGGCTGTTGCCGGGGTTTCTTCAACCTTAGGCTCTTCGGCTGCTACAACGGTGCCGGTACCGATTGTTACTTCAAACGGCACTTTCTGAGGGCTGATGCATGTCTGCTCGTTGCATCCCTGGAAGAAAATAGTGCCTGTGATTTCGTGGGCATTGCCATCGGAAATCTTTACTTTCTGTGTGAAAGCCACGTCGGTATCCCACCATGAGAGGTTGAGAGAGAAAACCGGGTCGAATTTCTCGATAGGTGCGCGCTCCGGTGTGATGCCACCTTCCGGTGTCACACCTTCCGGGTACTCTACTTTTATGGAAGTGGCATTCGGGCCGTCGTCAGGCAGGTCGAACCCGTAAAGATGCCATCCGTGTTCCACTGCTGCCGAGAATTTTATGGCAGCACTTTCGGCAGAGTTGTCCTCTACCGACACGTTCCATGTAATAGGTGAAAGCTTTTGGGCGCATACCGTAAGTGCGCCCAGCATAACCGTGAGAATAAATGCAAGTTTCCTCATCATTTCTTGGGGAGGATTTTAAGGGTGAATTCTTTTGTTTTTGGAGGAAGGCAGTTTTGGTCGTTGCATCCCATGTATGTGACCGAGCATTTTATGGTCTTGGTGTCGGTGGCGTTTTTGTCGAGCTTGAACTGCTGCGTGAACACAACTTTACCTTCCCAAAATTCCACTTCGGCATTAAACATGCTGTCGAGTTTGCGCACAGGGGCTTTGTCGGCTTTGGTTTTGCCTGAAAGCGTCAGCCCTTTTGCCGGGCTGTATTTGAATTCCGTCGGGCGGGGGCCGTCGTCAGGTGTTTCCAATCCGTAGATATGCCATCCTGGTTCTATATTGGCAGTGAGTTGTATCACCCCTTGGCCGTTGCCGGTCATGCGGGCTGTACCACGCCATGAAATCGGGGCTTTGGCTTCCTTTGTCTGGGCCGCCAATTGGGCCGCTGCAGTGAAACTTCCTGTTATCCCTCCTGCAAGAGATGTTAAAAGCAAGATGCAAAAGATAATGTGTCTCATGTTTTTTGAGTTAGGTTGGTTAGGTGGTTGCCGGAACATCTGTTTGTAGAAATTCAGGCAAGCTGATAGGTCTGCAAAGTTATAAAAAAAATCCTGTAACAAGCATGTTTTATAACATATGGGCCGCAAACGTTATATATGGAAGATGCTGCATTATAATTTGGTTTGATAACGCCAGATATGGTAATAAATTATATCTCAATGACATGGGGCTGATGGATGGTTTATAATGATTATTCAACTGATGCTTAAACACGGTGCTTTTAAGCGTTTAGGCGTGAAAATGTTGATAATTCAAAAAAATTGCGTAAATTCGCAAAGAGATTTCAATAGTTGTCCTGCCATGGTCATGTATGCCGGTAATTATGTCGCCGAGACTTCCGGCCCGGTATTTGACCGACACGGCTGTTGGAATTGTTTAATGAAAAGACGAACTACTCCCAAACCATTTAATATATTTCGGTTATGGAAAACAAGAAGCTCAAAATTAGAGACTTGACACTTCGTGACGGCCAGCAGTCGCTGTTCGCCACCCGTATGAAACAGCAGGATATAGATCCGTTGCTTCCTTTATATAAGGATGCCGGATTCTACATCATGGAAGTGTGGGGCGGTGCTGTTCCCGACTCCGTGATGCGTTATCTTGACGAATCCCCATGGGTTCGCCTGCGCACTATCAGCGAGGCTATCGGTGGCAAATCGTTATTGTCGGCACTTTCGCGTGGCCGCAACCTGTTCGGTTACGTGCCTTATCCCGATTCTGTTCTCGAAGGATTCTACAAGGAGGCTATCAAGAACGGCCTTAACGTTATGCGTATTTTCGATGCCCTTAACGACATCGACAATGTGAAGGAATCAATCCGCCTGATCAACCAGCTGGGCGGGATTGCCGATGCTGCCGTATGCTACACCGTTGACCCCAAGGATGCTGTTGAAAACGAGGCTCCCAAGAAGAAAGGGTTCCTTTCATCGTTATTCGGCAAAAAAGAAGAGGCTCCTGTAAGCAAAAAAATATTCACCGACGAATACTTTGTGGAAAAAGCTGTCGAGATGGAGCGTCTCGGCGCCAAGATTATAACCCTTAAAGACATGGCCGGTCTGGTTAACCCGCTCCGTGCCGCCTCTATTATAGGGAAGCTGAAACAGGCCGTAAAAGTGCCGGTTGACTTCCACACCCACTGCACCCCCGGTTATGGCCTGGCTTCGTCACTTATGGCCATCCTCAACGGGGTCGACATCCTCGACACAAATATATGGTGGTTTGGTGAAGGCTCTGCCGCTCCCGCCATCGAGCTTGTATATGTGTTCTGCAAAAAACTCGGAATCGAGGTTGATGTCAATATGCAGAAAGTCGGAGAAATCCGCGAGCGCCTGGAAGGTATCCGTCGCAATCTTGCCGATTTCGACCTTAACAAAGACAAGTTCCCCAAACGTTTCAACCCGTTGGCCGATGTGCTGCCCGCCGAAATCGACAATCTGTTCGATAAGGCTATCGCTGCCGCCAAGGCTGGCGACGAGGATGCACTGCTCGAAAACTGCCACGCAATCGAAGCTTACTTCGGTTTCCCAAAACCGAACCTCCTCGTTAAAGACGCGGAAGTTCCGGGCGGTATGTACTCCAACATGGTGGCACAGCTCAAGGCCCTCAACTCGTCGGATTTGCTCGACGATGCGATGAAGCTTATCCCCAAAGTGCGTCGTGATGCAGGTTTGGTGCCGTTGGTAACTCCGACCAGCCAGATTGTGGGTGCACAGGCTGTGAACCTTGCTATCGACCGCAAGAAAGGAAATCCCGATTACACCAATACCTCCAACCAGTTCATTTCGCTTGTCAAAGGTGAGTACGGGCATACCCCTGCCCCCATTGACCCTGCATTCCGTCAGCAGATTACAGGCGATGCGGTTGAACATCCCTACGACGTTTCGAAATACCGCAAGCCTGAAATCCCGGTGGTTCCCGAACTAGGCGGCGTGAAACTTGCAACCAACACAGAGGAAGAGTTGCTCATGGAGTTGCTCCCGAATGTAGCCAACAAGTTCCTGCGCAACCGTCGTGAGGAGGAATATGCAGCCAAACAACCCAAGGATGCTCCTAAAGCAGCGGCCGAAGTCAAGGTTGAGGAAACTGTTACCGACGACGAGCCTATCACCGGCGATGTGTTCCGCGCACCGATGGGAGGCCGCATCATAGAAGTGAATGTAAAGGCTGGCGACAAGGTTAAGAAGGGCCAGGTAATGATGGTTTATGAGGCAATGAAGATGGAGAACGACCTCGAAGCTGACCGCGACCGTGTTGTTAAACGTGTTTTTGTCGCCACTGATGATGTTGTCGGCACTGACGCACCCCTTATTGAATTTGAATAACCCCTAAGGTTTATATCGTAGCAAACACCCCTGAATGCCGGATTTGGCACTCAGGGGTGTTTCATATGCTGACATTATAGTACAATTGTGTGTCAAAACTGCTTATAGAGCAGGCATTTTGTTAGCATAAATGAGATGGATTTAACATTAAGCAGATTATAGAACCAGTTCTGTGACCTGCTTGATATTCCATTTATGGATTGTATGGTGGGTATAGGCAAAAAAAATTGATTGTCTCCCGACAACCAATCTTAGTTAACCTTAAATCTAATACCATGAAAAACACGTTGCAAAGATATGGGGTTTTTGTAGCATGCGCAAGAGTATTATGCAATAATTGATGAATATTTAACAAAAATTTGCACTATTTGCTCTAAAATCAGTGCGTTTCGGAGCATGATGGGCGATTTTGCAGCTTTATCTAATCATTCTGATAATATGTTTTCACGGTGGAAGGCTTTTGGACGCTGAAGCCTGTTTGCAGTTGTTAACCTTTTGTCGAGATAGGTTCGTGATTGTCATACCCGGAATCTGTTGCTATATCTTTGTCTTTGGAGATATAGGCGGTTCGTGGTTCGGCGGCAATAGAATTGGTGACGCAGTTGATGGCAACAGGTGTGAACAATGGTTGGCAATCCTGATAGTCCATCGGGATATAATCAGGTGAGGATGCCGACGAAAATCCGGCAAGATATTCAAGAATAACACGGATACAGTTCCCCGGATAACGCTTGATGTCACTTTCCCAAAAACGGAACACCTTCCATCCCTCAGATGTAAGCTGTTCGTTTACAGTGATATCACGTGCTATGTTACGCTCGATTTTTGCAATCCAGAAATCACGGTTGTTCTTGATGGTCGGCTTTTTACGTGGCCAGTCGCGTCCGTGCCAAAATTCGCCGTCGACGAAAATAGCCATACGGTATTTTCGGATACAGAAGTCAGGAGTTCCCGGCACTCCTTTGGGATGTTTTCTGTATCGTATTCCGGCACTCCACATCAAACGCCCGAATGCAATTTCGGGTTTGGTGCCCTTTCCTTTGTTGGATTGCATGCAGCGTCGGCGCTGTTCTGGTGTCAGTACATCCATAATCGGGTTGATATTTGCTGGGTATGCTTATTAAAAAAACGTGTAATGATATGGATTAGATATGCCTTTGACAAAAAAACATGTGGCGCCGGTGGAATATGTGAGGTTTGAACAAACATGTGATATGGACGTTTTAGAAGCATAGGCCGATACCACCTTCTTGGAATCATTTTTACGAATCCTATTAATTGCCAGATATGCATAAACAAAGACTTACCGCTGAAAACGGCAGGCCGATTGCCGATAATCAAAACATCCAGACAGCCGGGGTTCGCGGGCCGGTTTTGCTCCAGGATCCATGGTACACTGAAAAGATTGCACACTTCGACCGCGAGGTTATCCCGGAAAGGCGCATGCATGCCAAAGGTTCGGGCGCATTCGGCATCTTTACCGTGACAAACGATATTACGGAATTCACCCGCGCTTCCATATTTTCCGAAGTCGGGAAGAAAACAGAATGCCTTGTGCGGTTTTCGACGGTGGCCGGAGAGCGTGGGGCGGCAGATGCGGAAAGGGATATACGTGGGTTTGCCATGAGGTTTTATACCGACGAGGGAAATTGGGACCTCGTAGGTAACAATACCCCTGTGTTCTTTTTGCGTGACCCTCTTAAATTCCCTGATTTGAATCACGCAATCAAGCGCGACCCGCGCACGGGTATGCGCAGCCCTACCAACAATTGGGATTTTTGGACTCTCCTTCCTGAAGCGCTCCATCAGGTCACCATTACGATGTCGCCTAGAGGCATCCCTGCATCATTCCGCCATATGCACGGTTTCGGAAGCCATACATATAGTTTCTATAATAAGGATAACAAACGCACATGGGTCAAATTCCATCTGCGGACTTTGCAGGGAATCAAGAACCTGACCGACGAGGAAGCTGAAAAAGTCATTGCCAAAGACCGTGAGTCGAACCAGCGTGATTTGTTTGAAGCCATAGAGCGTGGTGATTATCCACGTTGGCTGATGCAGGTTCAGCTGATGACCGAGGAGGAGGCTGAAAAATATCACATCAACCCATTCGATTTGACGAAGGTGTGGTATCATAAAGACTTCCCGCTGCGCGATGTGGGAATCCTGGAACTTAACCGTAATCCTGAAAACTTCTTTGCCGAAATCGAGCAGGCTGCCTTCAACCCTATGAATATAGTGGAAGGGATAGGTTTCTCTCCTGATAAAATGCTTCAGGGACGTTTGTTCTCGTATGGTGACGCACAGCGCTACCGTCTCGGGGTCAATAATAACCTTATCCCCGTGAACAGGCCGAGATGCCCGTTCCATTCCTATCACCGGGATGGCAAGATGCGCACCGATGGCAATTATGGTGGTGTACTGTCATATGAACCCAACAGTTTCGGTGAGTGGGAGGATTCGCCCGAACTGAAGGAGCCGCCTTTGGAGTTATATGGGGCAGCCTATAGTTACAATGAGCGTGAATATGACGATGATTATTATACGCAGCCGGGTAAACTATGGCGTCTGATGCCCCCGGAAGAACAGACCGTTACATGTGAGAACACGGCCAGGGCTATGGAAGGTGTCCCTCTGTTTATAAAGCAGCGCCATGTCAGGGCATGCCACAATGCCGACCCCGGTTATGGTTTGAAGTTGGCAGAGGCTCTCGGCATCAGCCTTGAAGAAGCCCTTGTTGCCGAAGACCCCGCCCATCCCGAATGGGACAAGCGGAAACTGGGATAAGCTGAATGAGGCATAACAACCGAATGTGGCAACATGGTGGAGGAATCGTTCCTCCACCATGCCGCCACATTCGGTTGTTATCATCAAGTGATGGGTCCTTTTTTATTTTGGAGATGCCTGACCCAGATATAATAGCCGGTCAGGGGCAAGCTTGCGCCAATCAATGCGCCTAGAAACCATAGAATACGGGTAGTCATGCCACCGAGATTTCCGGTATGTATTGAGTATATCCATCCTCGGAGCTTGTCGGCATCGGCAGAGTCAGCATATTTTATGACATTGGAAATTTTGCCTGAATGCCTGTCGATTTCATAACGGTCGGCTGCCCGTGTGTTACCGTTGACACCGAGTGTTACGCTGGCTTCATCCCGACCGATTGTTATCCGGTCGGCACAAGGGTTTTGCCGGGCCAGTTCGTTGTAAACTTGCTGCCATCGGCAGAACTCCGAATCTCGTTGTATTTTCTCTTGAATTGTCCTGTGGCCGGGTTTGATGCTGTGCCGGTTTCCTCCATGTTGGCCACTGTAGCTGCTTGCGTTTCGGGATATTCCCGTTTTTTCATGCTTCGTTCCGGCATGGGGATTCGCAGAAGAATATTCGACACCGCAGACTTTATAGAATGCGCTTCGGTACCAGCCGAATGACCATGTGAGTCCCGTTAGCGACATTGCCAATAAAACTATCAATGCATACATGCCTCCTGCCACATGCAGTCCTTTCCATAATCCCTTCCAACCATTTTTGAAGGGAACTGTAAGGTTGCGCCTCAAATTTTTCCTGGCTCTCGGCCACCATATTGCTACCCCTGTCAACAATGCTATAACGAATACCAACGTGGATATTCCAACAAGCATTTTGCCGGTTTTTATGCCGTTACCGTGAGGATTCGCGTTGTCAAGCAGCCATCGGTGCATTTTGAACATCGTGGAAAAGAATGCAATCCTTTCTGACTTCCCGGTAATCCTCCCTGAATACTGGTCTATGAATATTGAAGCCCGGCGAGGCTTCGAAAGATTTACCTGGTAAGTGCGATCCTTATCATTAAAGACCGTCACCCCGGTTATGGAAACCGAATCAGGCAGGGTTGCCTTCACTGTTTCCATGAGCCGTCCCATTTCTATAGGATCGGTTTGCCGTGAGGAGACGTAGTACACATCGCTCCTTATCCACCGGGTTATCTCTGGTTCGAATACCAGCATTGCTCCCGAAAAACACACCAGGGTTATTATTGCCCCGAATGGAACGGAAAGCCAAAGATGTATTTTATGAATGAATTTCATCATGTGATTACTTTACAGGCTTCATGTGTCCTAATCCGGTGATATCGGTTGCAGCGATTGTCAACCCCTTTACGGCCTGAGCCGACGTTGTATCGATTCCATATATGGCCGGATATCCGTCAGTAACATTAATCGGGATATAGACCTTGCCGTTTAGGGCATATGCGTTTTTCCCTATTGAGGAAATGTTTTGTGGCAGGCCGTTGACGAATGTCAGCTTCTTTGCCCCTGCGTCGAATATGGCTAGGTCAGTGGCGGCGTATCCTGTTTCGGTGAACGGGCGGTCATACATCAGCATGAGGAAGCAGTTGCCCCCGGCAGGCCAGCAGCGCATGAACGACCGGCCGCCTGATTGGGCTTCGATGTCGCAATAATAGTTGTTGTCAAATTCTGTTGATCCTGCGGGGATGCGGCATACACCGGCCGGCAGCGTGGTCTGTTGCTTAGGGTCGGTCATGGTTTTTGCAAATGATGGGGAGAAAACATATATATCGCCGTTGTCAGCCGACCATATTGTTTGGTAATATTGTGATTTGAAACGTCCGCAGGGATAGCTGATTTTATCGGTTTTTGCAAATGTGGGTGTGGTAAGGTCTTTGTTTTTGAATATCGCCACCCAGCATTCGTCGGGGTATTGTGTCCATTGTAGCTCCCCTTTTTTGTAGCTGCTGCTGTTGCTTCCGCCGTCGGAGGTTTTGACAAGGTGTTCAAATCCAGGGCGGATCCATTTGCCGTTATCAAATGCAGCTCCGTATTGGCTGAGACCCATTGGGATAGCCCCGGAGAAAATTTCTGTTCCCCGTGTCTCGATTCCTGCAAGGGTTACATACTCCCCGTTGCCGAGGTAGTTCTCCACTGAATATGTTCCTGTGGAAGTGTCGTTCTGACGCGATGTTTCCGCGCTGACATCTATATGGGTTATGAGCAATGTTTTAGGCAGGTAGCCGTTGCTGTCGGCCTGTGAAGCAGGCCCGTTTCCTGTAGAGGTCGATATTATTTGGCCGCCATATATTCCATATGAGGTGAAACGGCTGATTTTGTATTCCATATCCCTCGGGGATATATTGCCGTCACCGCCAAGGATATAGCTTTTGGTAGTCCCGGCATTACCCTGGTTGTAAGTAAGGGCATAGAGATAATTGTCGGGATGGAACACCCATTGGCTTGCCCCGTCATTAAGCAACCCGTTGTTGTTACCTAGTTCGATATGCCCTTCGTCAAGCGATTCTGCCGTCAATAAAAGATTGGTGGTACCCTTTGAGTCGGTCACGGTGGCGGCAATTACGAATTTGCCGTCGCTTGTCGCTGTTGTTTGGCCGTTGTTTCCGGGTTCGTCGTTTTCGGAGCATGCCGACAGTCCTATGGCCGGCAATGCGAGCGCTGCTAGTGTGCGCAATAAAAAAGAATTTCTCATTATAGTTGTTTTATGATGTTTAGTTTCCAAAATATACCCTGACCTTTCCGTAAAATGCCCTTCCGGCCTTTTGCAGGCTGAAATTGTCATAGAGGCTCGCGTTAGTAAGATTGCGGCATTCGAATGAGATGTTGTATTTTCCTCCCATTATACCGTAGCTTATGGCCAGGTTATGTGCGAATTGGTCTGGAACCATATAGTCGTTGCTGTTACTACCCAAATTGGATGCATAATAACAGAAGCTGTGGGTGTATTGGTTGTCATAGGTAAGGGTCAGTGTGTTATCCTTTCTGCCAAGTCCTGCCCAGTAAAAACTTGCATCCGTATCGGCGAACATATATGGCAGGTTTGGCATCCGTTGTCTGTATGAGACATTTGCAGCTGTATTGTTAATGGCGGTGCGCATATTGTCGCGAACATTCATCTGAGTGAAGTTTCCTCCCACACTGAGCCATTTTGAGAAATTGTAGCGTGCTGACAGGCTTAGTCCCCCGGTTCTAACCTTGCCGTAGTTGGTATAGGAGGCCGCAAACTTGCCCCCGCTTAGTGACATGATGTTACGCTGGATATAGTCGCGGGTATCCCTGTAAATCACTCCCGCCTCTACATAGATGATATTATTGCCGAAAGTTGCGTTATAGCTAAGGTTTAGGTTCATATTATGGCTGCTTTCAGGCTTCAGTGATATATCGCCTGTTTCCAGGTCCTCGTTTCCGAACATTTCCTCGATTGTAGGCATGCGCAAAGCCTTTTCATAAGATGCTTTCAGCTGAATTCCTCCCGGCAGGAACAATGTGCCGGCTGCGCCGTAGCCCGCATAGTTGTCAGAACGTGATGTGTGTACATAATTATCCTGTGCTGCGGATGTGGCTATGGGGCCGGCTACATATTGGTGGTAATATTTTCCGAAAACCGAGAAATTCATTTTTGTGTCTGGGGCGTAGCGGTAGGAAATCCCGATGATATTCTTGCTTGTCACTTTCGATATTTCGTCCTTTGATGGGGGCGTGTTCAGCATGTTCTCGTTTGTACGCTTGAAAGAGTTGAACACGTTGTTGACGGTAAAGACGTGGTTCGGTCCGAGCCGGTAGTTCGAAGTGAGCGAGGCCGACCAGTTGTTATTGTCGGCTTTTGCATGTTGGTAGGATTGTTCTCCGGGGGAATTCAATGGTGCTGTTTCACCTTTCCAGTTATATTTTACCGAAGCAGTGTCCACATTTATGGTTATATTCCTGTTGTAATTGGCATTGAACGATAAGTCGAGTCCTTTGGCAAACAGGTTTCGTTTGTAATACTCCACCGATGGTATGAGGCTGTGACCGTGGCGGTGTTTTTGGCCGTAAACAATTTCCTGCCGCACCCCGGTCTGGATTTCCTTATACATGCGGGAGTATGTAATACCTACCATAAACCTGTCTGCCCAAGGCTTGTCGACAATTCCCGCTTTTGCCAATACGGCCTCGTTATGATAGGTGTCATTGAACCGGCGTACACTCTCTTTCTTTTTGCGGTTGATGGCCCCGCTTGCGAAATCCTCCACAGGTGAGTCAATCAGGTAGTCGTTATCGGAATAATTTTGGAAAGCGTTTACCTCGTATTTAAAACCGTTACGCAGAGTCTGCCCGAAGTTTAAATATGATTTATGAGTGTTGAACGAGCCATATGAATATGATGCGTCCACAAACCATTTGCGTAGGCGTTTCGGCGTTACGATATTGATTATACCCCCTATTGCATCAGTGCCGAATCCTACAGGTACAACCCCTCTGTAAACCTCTATGCGTTCGGCAAAATTAACAGGGATGTTGTTCAGTCCGAAAGAGCTGCCCACACCTTCCTGGGGTGCTCCGTCGATGAATACCTTGATGTGTTTGCCGCTGAAGCCGTCCATCGTCACTGCCATATCAGAGCCGACCCCGCCGTTTTCCCTTATTTTCAGGCCCGGTGCTTTTTGCAGTGCGTCACCCAGTGTCTTGGTGGTGTTCGACAAATTCTGTGTGCTGATAGTAACAGCATTATATGCAGAGTTTTTGATTTTGTTTACCGGGTTCCCTACAACAGTTACCTCAGCCAGCTTGGATACAGAAGTAAGTTTGACATTGAGTCTGGATTCTTGCCCAGGCACTATCTCGGTGAGATGCTCCTGTTTTTCAAATCCCACTGAGGAGAATACCACGGTATATTTCCCTGGGGGAACTTGCAGCCGGTATGCCCCCCGTTCATCTGTGATGCATGAGGATGGGGTGCCTTTGAGATAAACGGAGGCATAGTCAATAGCATCACCGTCAGCGGATGCCACATTGCCATAGATGGTTCCGTATGTGCTTTCTTCGGATGAGGCGCATATCGGGATTGATAATGCCAGGGTGATGAGCATGCAGGGGAGTTTCAGATGTAGCATGATTTGTGGGTTGTGATTAGAAATGCGCTGCAAAATTACTTCGGACTGTCATGTGGTGCAATTCCCTGAATTTGGATTTATAATCCCCAAACCTCCCTCCCGGTTGTAGGAGGGGGATACACACAAAAGAGGGTGCTTCATGATAGAAACACCCTCTCTGAAATATGCTCCAGGCATATTATTTCAACTCGATTTCTTCGGGATTCACAATGCCATGAAGTATGGCGAATATGGTAAGGGCCGCTGTGGAATGTATGTTAAGTTTGGCACTTATGTTTTTACGATAAGTGGTTATGGTATGGAACGACAGGCATAGTTTGTCGGCAATCTCCTTATTCGGGAGGCCGTGTGCCACCAGGCGGATTATCTCTTTTTCCCGCTGGCTTAGCGACTGGTTGTTGGCATCGTTATTAGCCGGGCCTTTGTTCTTTTTTATGGCGTAGGTTTTCTTTTCCAATGCTTCTACAACCGGTACGAGGATTATGTTCTCGATTTCACAATGAGAAACCAGGTCTTCACCGCAGGCCGCGATGTTGAACAATGCCCGGTTAAGCATCCTTGTATTTGGTATTGAATAATGTTGCAGGAATATGTCTTTAAGCTCGTTAAGCTTGGTTACCACTGACTCGTGTTTTGAAGCAAAGTCTGATATTTTGAAATTTTCATTGGTGTCTCCTCTGAGAAGGCTTTCTATATAGGGAAATACGACATTGTTCTCATACTCCATGTGGCTGTGCACCTCGTCGGCATATTCGTCGAAAAAACTGATTATGCGCACTGCAACATCGTCAAGTCTCTGCTGATGCACTGCGCTGACAAGGGTTTCGCGGATGTCGGGCAACCTGAAGTCAAGGATATATGAATGAGCCTCCCTAAGGTAGGATAACATGGTGGAAAGTTCTATATCGTTTATCGAAAACCGTTTGCCGCTGATCAGGTCTGCGATAGCAAGAAAGGTTGGGCAGTCGATATCATGCTCTTCACAAATTTCGCACACGGTTTTGTCACCGAATCCGAATGGGACATGGAAGCGGTTGAGTACGAGTAGTAATTGATTGTTATCCTCAACTAAATCACGTACTTTGTCGGTTGCCAGGTATTGTATTGATGATTTTATCATAATGCCGACTGTTGTGAACGTCACCGCAAATATACTTCAAAAATACCATTCCGGCCATACCTAAAAGTAGGATACTCGCTGGATACCCTATTTGGGTGCCTATAGTTTTCTTGCGTCCGGATTACTGCGGTTGCTATTTATAGGTGAAGTCGATTTGGGGAGCGGTTTGCTCGAAATCGGGCATACATTGGCCGGTAACGGAGCCTATGTAGGTGGGGTCTGAGATGTAGAAGCGGGTGCCTGAGTGGGTGTATGATGTGCCGTCGACGGGCACTGAGAGGGAGACCGAGGCGCTTTCGTGGCCGGGGTAGCATATCAGCTGGTTGGGGATGCCGAGCACTTCCCAAAGCAGGTAGGTGTAGAATATGGCACGGTCTTCGCAGTCGTTTTTGGGATAGAAAAGGGTCTCTTCAAGGAAATATGGCTTTTCAAAACCGTGGAAATCCTCGTCAGTGGCATATTCGAAGCCTTTTTGTACGAATTGCAGAAGCGTGTTGACTGCGGCCTTTTCATCTTTCCCTGACAGTTGTGTCTTGAGTTGGGCAACAATTTGTTTGCGAACGTCGGGGAAGATTGTAGAGCGTGCGAAATCGGCTGTAGGCATCTGCGGGTAGCGGTAGAGCAGCGGCATCACGGATTGGTTAAGGTCGCCTTCTATCGTGATGTCGCCGAAGGTTATATTATAGTGATAAGGTTTTGACGGTAGTTGCAGATGTGTGATGATAAGGTCGAGCGGACGGCCTGCATCGGCATCCGAAGGGAGGGCACAGGTGCTGATGCGGAGGTTGTCGGGGCGTGTGAGGTCAATGTTGTCATCGGCGAATATGAAGTATTTCTTTCCGTCGATGTTGAGGTACGGACGTGCGTAAACCATCTGGTTGAATGGGATGAGGAGCATGGCTGCACCGCTTTGGTTGGTGCCGAGGCGCACATCATAGCCCATGTTGGCCATTATGAAGTGAACAAGCGATTTGCGGCTGGAGGAATGAGCCTGGGGGAAACGGGCGTCGGCATAGGCATTTACGGCCATGTAGGTCAGATAGTCGTTAAGCCCGTGCTTCTGTGCGAGTTTTTGAAATTCGGGAATCAGGGTAGTGGCGAGTTGGGTTTGTGCCAGTGTGCGCCAATGTGCGCCGAATTCCTGTTTGTTTGAAAGGCGCCGGGATATGTTGTAGTCGATATGTGGGACTTCGAAAGGTATGTCGGCCAGGCTGAACCGGTCGGCCGATGTTGCAGCCGGTGACTGGTTAACTGGTTTCTCCTCGCTTTTTGGTGCGGGTGACTGTTTCGGCGTCGGAGTGGTTGCGGTAACCGGCGCCGGAAGTGTAGGGGCTGTGTTTATCACCGGTGGCTCGGTGGTACCTACGGCTGGTGCGGTGCGAGGCTTCGGCACAGGGTTGCTTTTTTCCCCTTTGATTTGGTCGAAGTCTTCCCAGGCACCTTCCAGGAATTTGTCGTAGTTTTCGAGTACCGATGAGCGGAAATCGTTGAAATCACTTAGGACTTTTTTGCGGAAATCGGCAAACGATTCGGATTGTGCCGCTATGGAGGGGCACACACAGGCCGCTAAAACGGCAAAAGCAAGCAGTCGACCGGTAGTGTTCATGGGTTTATAGACGTAAGAGTCGTAAGAAGTCGGGAAATAAATGGGAGAGGGGAGATGAGTAATCGTTAGGATGGGATGGCCTTTGTCTGAAACTATTGTAGACAATTTCCAGATAAGATCCTAGTGAGGGCTGGATTACCCTTTTATTCGGTTTATTCGGCGAATCCTTCGCGCACGAACGATGAGATTTTGTCGGCATGGCGCTGGGCGGCCTCGCTCTCCTTCATTGCATCTTCAAGTGCACGGATACGGGCTTTTGATGCCGCGCTTTCGCTTACGATGAAGAATGTCTGCATTTCGGATGTGCCGTCACCTTTGTCGCGGATTATGGAATAGGATTCCTCCATTTCGCCTTTGATCTCTTTTTCGACAAGGCGTTCATAGGCCGCGAAGAAATGGTCGAATTCGGCTACGGCGTCAGTCCCGTCGCCCGACATATCGGCGATTACGCGCCCTTTAAGGGTGCTGCCCGCCTGTTGCGAATAGGTGAGGCATGCGTCGTTGATTGCCATTTGGTGGCCGATGCTTTTCGATTTGAATTTTGAAGCCACGCCTGCAATCTCGCGGCCGTCGTCGCCCAGATTCTGAAGCTTGTCGTAGTGGGTCAGGAGGGCTACTTCAAGAGAGCGTGACGAGCCGAAAAGTTTCCAGCCCTCTTTTTTGTATTCCTTCATCTTTTCTTTCTTCTCTTTCTTGAGGGCTTTCTGCAACTCTTTGTTCACTGCACTGTCGGCCTGTATTGCGGGAAACGTCAATACACAAGCCATTAACAACATAATCAGTTTTTTCATAATGTGTTGGTTTTAAGTTATAAATTGTAAGTTTTAAGTTATAAGAGGAGATGCCTCGGTTGTTGGAATATAAGTGGGATCAAGTTCGTTGATTCTGGATTTTTATGGCCTTATTTAGATGTGGGAATCAGCTTTTTATCTGGAGATTGATGATTTTCACACCCATTTTGGGATCGATTTTCCTGCATTTCGCGAGCCATCGGTTGAAGTTGTCGAAACTCAGTTGCCGGGGCGTCAGGTCATCGGTATAGGTATCGACGGCGCGTGAGAATTTGTTTGGGGAGAACACCACATATATGCGGTTATATTCGCGAGGAAGGCCGGTTGTGAGCATCAGCTCGTCAACGTCGCCGTGCGATTGGTCAGCTTTTTCAAGGTCGAAAAACACGTATTCCTTTCCACGCTTTATCTTTACCTCGCCAGCCGTGTCGGATAGGTAGGGGAGGAGGGAATATGTAGTTCGGTCTTCGCCGACGAGGAACACCGCCAGGAAGCCGTCGACAGGCGCTTTCATCAGGAGCTTCAATGCATCGCCGTTTTTAAACGAGGTATCGGCGAAACGGGCTTCGTTGCCGTTGCGCAGCACCAGTGCCTGGAAGTCGGTTGTTTCGTTTGACAGTTCGCGTGCACGGCCTTTTACGATGCATCTAACCACGAAGTTCCCGTCATTGTCGAGTGAGTAATCAAACTGCGGCTCACCGTTGTCGGCAATCCATTCCCCTTTCACTTCGGTGGCGCTCAGTGCGGAGAAATAGGTCGACTCCCCGTCGTTGTCGACGAGGTCGTGTTGCACGATGTCCTGTGAGATTATTGTGCCGAAGGCCGAACGGATTGCCTCCAGGCGTGCCCCTTCCAGGGCGAGGCGTCGACACTCGTCGCGCGAGTGCGAGCCGTCGCCATAGAAGGTGTATTCCCCCGTGACATTCTTTTCGGTCAGGGCGGTTGCCGTGAGGGGGAGTAATGCTGCCGTCAGGGCGGTTATCAGATTCCGTAGTTTCATAACGGTTAGGGGCGGAGTTTCTTTTTCAAATAGTTCTTGGTCATGGTGCCGGAGGTGGTCACCGACGGGGTCTGTGGCTTTTTGTTGACAAGGTTCGATTGAATTTTCACCTTTTCAATCACATAGTCGCTGAGTTCCTTAAGGGTTGCGTTGCCTTTTGACTCCTGGAGTTTTTTCAGCAGGAAATAGGTGAACATGCCATGGTTTTTCTCGGCGTAGGGCAGTGCGGTTTCCTTATCGGATGCCGCGCTGAGCACGAACATATTTCCGGCCGGGGCGACGGCCTTTGGCTTTATGGCCACACCGCGTGCCGCCATCAGCATCCCCCCGTCGCGTTGTGCGCCGCTGAAACATGCATCGAGAAACACCATTACCGACGAGGCTTTAAGCTCGGAAAGTTCCTTATACAGGCGGCTCAGCGGGTAGCAGCTTTCGGTAATCATTCCGTCGGCATCGACAGGGAGCAGGAATGCGTCGTGTGTTGCCTCGTCGGGCATACCGTGCCCGGCATAGTAGAATATAACGTCAGACTCTTGGCCCAGGGCGTCGACAGTGTGCCGAAGGTCGGCTATAGAGCGCAGCATCGAACCGAGTGTGGCATTGGTGTAATGGCGTATGTTCTGCGCCGGTATCCCCAGGGTCTTTTCGCAGTAAAGATGGAATGCTTCGCCGTCGTTGATTGCTGATTTTACACGCGACACATTCGCGTAATCCTCGTTTGCGATTATGACCGCTACGGTGTTGTCGGCACGTTTGCCTGTTTCCGGGATATTGGTGTCGACATCCGATTTCAGAGTGATTCTGACCTCTTTGCCACTTGTTGCCGGTGTGTTGTCGGCCATGTCGCCGTTGGCTTTACGCAGGATTGCCTCGAAGTCGATATCTACGCGGGTGTTGGCATAGGTGATTTCGTCGGTCACATTGAACGTGTAGGTCTTGTTTGCCGGTGTTACGAATGTTATTGACGAAAGTTGCACACGGTCATCCTTGATGTAATATTTCGGCGCCTTGAAGCGGACGTTGTCCCAGTTTGCACGGAAAAGCTCGGCCTCGTTGTTCTTCAAAGGCACGTTGAGCAGGATAGGGCCGTAGGACGATTCGATTTTATAGACTTCGTTGTTTGCGTCGTAAGGCTGGAGTTTGAGGTCGTTTATGCGTAGTTTGTGGCTGTATTGTTCGAGATAATCCCGGCTGGCCTGTTCGTTGAGCCGTTCATATTCGGCTATTATGGTGCGGTCGTTGACGCGCTGCTGGTAGTCGGTCAGTTTTTCGAATTCGCCCCGGCGGGTCCAGTTAGCGAGATTATCCTCGATGAATGGCTTTGCGAACTGCGAGTAGGTGGGGGTATCCTCGGTGGCGAGCGCCGTGTTGCCTGCCATTTCGTAGTTGCGTCCACCTTTCTCGTTATAGCTGAAAGTCGGCGGCATATACATTTCTGCAAGGGGGTCTTCGCCCAATGCCTGTAGGCGCGTGTTCACCTCCTTGAACATGTCTTTGTTGTCAAGGAACAGGTGGCTTACGGCCAATGCTTTGAGATATTTTACGGCAGTGGGGTCCGACGCTGTGACTTGTGAAAGTTTCATCACTGCATCAGAGAAGTAGTTTTTGGCCTGGCGGCGATACTTCTTCTCGGTTTTCTCATCCGTTTCCCCTACAGCCATGTTTGAGTAGTTCGAGGCGATGTTGTAGTAGCACAGTGCGATATGTTTGTTGACCGAGAGATTGTCGGGATGCATCACGTCGAGGCGGTTGAAAATGTCGAGCGCTTTCTGGTATTCGCCGCTGTCCTCGTAAAGTTTCCCCTGTATATTGAGCAGGGTTTCGTCGTCTGGTCTTATGGCAAGTGCCTGGTCGAGAAAATCCTGCATATATTCGGCCATCCCCCCGTCGATACATGCCTGTATGGCGAGCTGGAGCATGGCAAAATTTTGCGGGAACTGCTTTACCCCCTCGTTAAGGGTTGTAACAGCCAGTTGGTATTTGCCTGAGTTGAGGCATGCCTGCCCCATGAAGATATATATTTGTTCGCGGTAGCGCGGGTCGCCTGTCGAGAAATATTCTTTGAAATATTTTATTGCACCCTCATAGTCTTTTTCGTTGTAGGCTCCTGAAGCCGCGCAATAAATCAGCGAAGGGTAATAAGCTTCGTTGACCGGGAGTTTGTCATCGGCAAATGCGTCCATGGTCTTGATGTCGACAAATGCTCTTGCGAATTTCACCATTTCAGCCGAGTTGTTTTTGCCCGAATAATGAAAGGCTCCTTCTTCAAGATAGCGGTGCATATCGCGCAAAATCCCTTTCACGCGGTTATACTCGGGCATCCCCGGTTCGAGCATCCCGAGTGCATCGGAGCTGTTGATGAAACATCTGTAAACTTCGGGGAAATAGGTTTCCTCCGGTTCTCCCTGGGCACGCAGTCCGCGCACTTTTTCGTAGTCGCTCACGGCAAGGTTGAACGCTTCCGTGCGTCGCACCATCAGCAGGCTGTCGGCGTTTTCCGCCATTGCTGCGGAATCGGCGGTTGCGGGGTCAGCCGGGTTAAGGTCGGAAAGTGTGGGCAAGTCCAGTGGCATTTCCATGGCAGGCATTCCCGACGGGTTTGAATCGTCGGCTGTCATGGTCAGGTTGAAGAGTGCCGTTAACGCGGCAAAGGATAGGAACAGCAGGTGTGAGATATGCTTTTTCATATTTCAAATTGTGCGTAGGGGTAGTTAGCGTGTTGTAGTGATGTTGCTTTGGGAGAGATATGTGAATTTTTGTTGTTCTTGGTTGTTGATGTGTTTGTTTTTGTGGTGCGGTGTGCCAAAACGCGCGGATTTGACACACCGCATTGACTTTTAAAGGGATGGCAAGGAAGTTGCCTGCCGTCCGTAGCGATTGGGGATATATGTCAGAATGCGTCGACGAAGGTGAATTCGGCGGTGATGCGTCGGAATTCCCCGCCCTTATCCTCACTTACCGACACATGGTGCGAATATTCGGTATTCATATCCTTGATTGCCGCGATGTTATTGTTAAGGAAATCCTTCACGGCGCAGGCGCGTATGAATGCCAGCTGTTCGTTTTCCTTGATGCCGGTTTTCGGGGTTACGGTCATACCTGTCAGGCGTCCGTTCTGATAGACAGGTTCGTCGATGAATTCCCCGTAAACGCCGTCATAGGGGATTCCGTGGATTATGGGTGAGCCATCGGCGGTTCCTGAGAGTTTCACGATTAGTTTTTTGCCTGGTTTGAAATATTGGGCGAAGTCGCCTTCGAAGGCTTCCTTGACGATACGCAGCATTGCGCTTGCAGCCCCCGATTCCGAGATGCGGTATTTGCCCGGGGCGAAATCTTCCACTGTCGAAAATTCCGGCTCCACTTCATATGTGAAGTTGACGAGGTAGTTGAGTATGCGGTCGCCGTTGGCGTCGTAATCAGGCTCTACACGTGAATCGACTGTGATACGGGTATGGTCGGAGAGCACGTTGCTCTGTTTTGCCTCGGCCATGATTTTTTCCCGGAGTTCCTGCAGGCGTAGTTCCTCCATCTGTTGTTGCTGTATGATTTCGAGCGACACCACGTTGTCGTCGGATGTCATGTAATTCAGGTTTACACGGTCGAGGTTGCTGAAAATGTAGGTTTTACCGTCGGCTTTGTTATAGACTTCGGCATAGATTAGCTCGAAATGGTCGTTGGGTAGCACGCCGTACTTTGCGTTGTCGAAACGTAGGTTCTCTGCGTTGTTGAACGAACCGAGGTCGGTTTCAGGCACGGTGAGGAAGATAGTCGGCATGTTGTCGAATGCCACGGCCAGCACACCGTTGGAGCGGTCATAGTTGCCGAGCGACACGGTTGCCATGTTTACGAGGTCGTTGGCAAACGAGGTAGAGATTTCAGCTTCGAAAAGTTTGCGCTGGGCGTCGCGGGTCTGGTCGTTGACACGGTTCTGGTATTGTTCGAGTGTTTCACCAGGCAGCATCTTCATCCACTCGGTCATGCGTCCGTTGAGCTGTTCGTTTATGAGCTTGCCGTAGTAAGGGGCAAGTTTGGTCATACGTTTCACGTGCATGGCATTGTCGGTGTTGTAAGCCAGAAGGGTGTTATAGCGTGAGTCGGAAATGAAGGCGAGTTCGCTCATTCCGCCGTTGTCAACGGTTATGGTTTCTTTGTCGTCGGAATCGAGAAGGTTATAGATGGTGATGCTGGTGGGTGAGGTGGCCACAGCCATATATTTGCCGTCGAAATTATAGGCAATCGATAGTCCGCTTCCGGCATCGTCGATGGTTTTCTTTGTAAGGAATGTGCGCGTGTCGTAGATGTTTACCACGCCGTCGTCGGTCACAACGGCAAATTCGTCGTTATCGTTTGAGAATGCCATATCGTTGACCTTGGCATCGAAATTCCACCCTTTGCGTTCGTTCTGCCCTTCGTAGTTGTAGACGTTGACCCGGTGGCCGTCGGTTATTGCCAGATAATATCCGTTGGAACTGATTCGGATATCGGTCGGGGTGTAAGGCAGTTTGAACTGGCTAAGGCGGGTGAATGCCCTGGGGTCGTAGGTTTTGGCAGTGCTGTCGGCGGAGCAGACCACAAGGTTCCGGGCGTCGGCAGTATAGGCCATGGTGGTTGGCACCCCATCCTTCTTGTTGTTGAATTTGTGGAGCTGGTTATCGATATCGTTTGTTCCGAACACCGCCAGTACCGGGGCTTTTTTATCATCTGAAAGCACTATCAGGCTCATCCCTGTCGGGTTAATCCTTACGTCGCGGATCTGTTTTCCGCACTCCAGGAGTTTGTCGCCGCGCAGGGTGGAAACGCTGTTGCCTGCGAAGTCGTAAACCAGGCAGTCGTTTGTCGCGATACCTGACGGGGTGACGGGGCGTGTGTAGTTGTAGTCGGTGCGTTGCGCCACGGCATGCGAAAAGCAGAATGCCATTGCGGAAGCTGCAACCACACCTTGTGTGCAAAAATGTGTCAGATTCATGGAAATGTTGATATGTAATGGTTTGTGTTATCGATTAAAACGAAAGGGGGATGTTGCCGCGCTTTCGCGTGAGGGGCAACGTTTGTGTGATGTGGGAAGGCGGGATACCCTGCTGAGCTTATAGCGGCGAGAGATACACTTTCAAAGAGCTGTCGGGGATTCCGGCCTCGTTCGACTTTGTTATTGACTCGATTTGTTCAATAAGCTTGTCGATGTCGAAATGGAAGTGGGTCATAATCAGTATATGACGTTCGTCAGTCGGTAGCGGTGTGAGCTGTTCGCGCGATATGGTCTGCGACGGTAGCAGCACGTAGCTGCCTGATGGTTGACCCAGTTCGGAGATGCTTATCCCGGCAATAGAGTCGTCCTTCACCTTGAGCACATTAAAATATATAGGCGATGCCATTGTGTTTCCAACGGTGAATCCCAGGCCGCCTCCGGGTGTCGGGGCATGGGAAAAATCGGCTGGACATTCGTTCCCCTGCATGGAGCCGGGGTTGCGCAGTGCGTTGATAACACAGAATGAAAGCTGGCGCGGATCGACTTCTATGTTCCTTGCTTCGGGGTCGTAGGTTGCCATGGAGCGTTTCACCATGCCGGATTCCACATATACGTGGCTTGAACCTGATGCCGACGAGCGTGAGAAATTCATATTGTCGCGTATGCTTTTCCCTTTGTCGGCCGACAGGGTAGTGGCGCTTATCATGATGCCCGACACGCTTGTCTGACCGGGTTTGCCGCACTTGTATGTCTGTGAGTTGGTGGCGTTGAAAATCTCTATTTCTGCACCTTCAGCCAGTTCGAGTATGTCGGCCGGTGACACCGTTACCCCTTTTTCGGCAGGAATCAGCCGCATCCCTTTCTTGATTTTTACATCGCCTGAGCATGAATGGATGGAATATTGCGCCGTGGCGCCCGATGTTACCAGTATAGTGAAGATAAATGTGAGTAATAATTGTTTCATAATAATAGGATTAGCATGGAGGATGATATTTTTTTTCATAGGTTATGTGTGGTTTCGCATATGTTTAGATTTTGGAATATGAAGTTTTGCGTATGTCGCGTAATTTCGACAATATGGTGTTTATAATCGTGGTCATCCCAATCCATATATCGCAAGCCAGCAATCCGAAGGCAAGCATGAGCAGGGCGTAGGAGAAGTCGATTACCAGGTTATGGTCGAGGAACAGGGTGTAACCCAGCCTGACCACGAAGTAGAGCAATGAAACCTGCATGATTCGCATAATCAGACCTTTGATTCCTATAGGCAGCATAACACTTGTGAGCACCACGACCAGGCATAAAGCGAAGGCCAGTGCCAGGTTTTCGGTTTTTGAGAAGGAGTCGAGGTATTCATGGTGCACTATCGTTGCCAGTGCGTAGGCATGAATCATGACACCCGACATTGTCGAGGTGACAGGGGTGGCGTGCATGTCGGCCAGGTCGCCGGTGTCGCCAATCAAGATAATCCTGCCTGCAATGAGATGTGCGTTGTCTGCTATTTCTTCAGGTGTGAAAATCCGGAAACTGCGTGACGGGTAGTTTATCAGTTCGATTCTGTTGCCCCGCTTTTCCAATGCTTCCATCATAGAGGGGCGTCCTTTCCCGGCTATAGCCACCACGAATGACGGCACCGGGTCGTTGCATTTGCCTGCCGTATCTTTTAAAGGAAAGTATGTTTGGAACTCGCGTATGGTGCTTTTTGCATACCTGGCAGGAAGGTTCGTGGCTCCTACTGGTATATCGGCTGCGGTTGAATCGGAAAAAAATGATGTTTCGGCAATAGTGAAGCTGTCGGAATCTGTGTCGTGGGCTAGTGAAACGGGCAGCACCAGGTTCGGGCATGCTTTGATGGCGGCCAGCAGGCGGGTGTCGTCCTCACGTGGTTCGATAAAGGCTACGTCAAGACCCACGGCTGCCGGTTGCAGCAGTGGCATGAGGTGGAGAACAGATGCGATTCCGTCCCTGTCAAGGCCGTTGATGTTGATGATTACGATTTGGTCATCAATTTGGCGCACAGGGCGTGAATCAGCCACAATGCTGTAGAAGTCGGTAATCGCGAAATCGCTTTTTTCGGGATTTGACAGGAATGCCGAGGCCGAAAATGAGAACGGCCTCATCAATATGGTTGAAAGGGTGAAGGCTAAAATGGTGATACCCAGCGATTTAAGCAATCTGGGGGGGGGTAAAAATGACCTTAACCGTTTGCGTGGTGCTTCCATGGGGATGTGTGTGTAACCTTTATGCAAAGGTAGGTTAAATCCATGGAAAAATAAAACTATGAAATTGAATTGTAACAGCTGTCAGAAATGTTCATTATCAGCATAAACGCGCTGTTGGTGTATTATTTGTAATGAAAAACGCCCCTGGGGCATTCCAAGGGCGTTTTTGTTGATTTTGCAGATGGTTTGTGCGTAAATCAAACTTAGTTTGAATGTTTGAAATCTGCTTTACGTTTTTGTCCAATAGCGGTTACGGCAATTGATATGAGGTGTTTATGGGACTGCGATTTTTATGGTCGACACGGCTCCGGGAGCGGCCTTCCTGATAATGTAGATTCCGCTTGGGAGTTGTGTAAGGTCGGGCATCGTGGCGGATTGAAGTAGCTGGCGGCCGTCGACGGTAAATACGGTGAAGGTTGCAGGCCCGTTGACAGGTTCTGTATCGGTCGGTATGGTTTCGATGGCGGAACCTTCGGCCACGTAGTTTACCGGGAGGGAAAATTCATATTGTCCGCCATAGTGGAGCACGGTTATGTCGATTACATCGGCCACGCTTTCCGTGCAGTCTGAACAGTCATATACGATTCTGTTGCCCTTTACCTCTATCGGGAAATTACCTGAGCGTGTGGCGGCATCAACGATTATGGCTGTCGATTTATTGGTTGTTTTAAACAGGGTGGAGGCTTTCCAATTACCGGCAGGCTCAGATTGGGAGATAGTCATTGACGGTTTGTTGAGCACCACGGCAGGTGTTTTTTTTACGGTAATCTTCACTTCCGCGCATAGCGACGGGTTGATTTCGGAAACGGCCGTGAGCACGGTCGTGCCTGTGGCGGCGGCTGTGAATGTGCCGTGTTCGTCGATAGTGCCTACCGAAGGGTCGGAGTTATACCACGTATAACGGTCGTGGGTGTATCTGTTCCCTTTCGAGCCGGGGATGACGGTTTCATAGTTATCGGTGCTTTCTACATTAAGGAATATGGATTCCCCGATTATACATTCTGTTGTGGCTAGTGCCGATGCTTTCCCGTCAATGTCGATTACCACCCCGGTGAGTGATGTCACGGTGATTTCAGCGGCATCTCCGGCTATACCGTCAAGGCTGCTGAAGCGCACAGTGGTTTTTCCTTCCTTCAGCGGGGTGAATACGCCGTCGGGTGATATTGTGCCTATTGTCTCGTCGTCGACGGTATAGGTGTGGATTCCTTCGTTGCAAGGACGTCCGTTTTTGAAGAGGAGTCCTTCAAAACGGCATGTGGAACCTATTGCTGCCTGGGCTTGGGGTGCCGACAGATAGTTCAGGTAATAATCGCGCAGCACATAATCCTGGTCGGGTTCGGTAAGCACCACGCCGTCGATTTCGCTCGACCACTCTCCCAGCCAGCCTGCGTTACCGGCTCCGGCTGTGTAGATGCGGATGAAGTCGATTTGGTCTAGCTCGACATAATTGCCTTCGGCGTCCACTGCCCATGAGATGTCGAATCCGTCGGTTACCGGGCCTTTCTCGTCGGGATAATATGGGTTGTTAGGCTTGGTGCCGTCGAAGCCGCCGGGTGTGCCGTGGCAGTCGGCATAGCCGAATGCCGGTGTTTTGTGGAATTTGATTCCTGCCGGGTTGCGCTTGTCGAGGGCTCCGGCGATGCGGTTGCCCGAAAGTGTGTAGCTGTGCAAGTCGATTCCGGGGAACAGGAAGGGGTCGGGATAATAGGGCTGTGTGTGTGCCGCTGTTGGAAGCAATGCCCCTGTAGCGCCGTCGTCCGCGCGCCAGCATATGGTGTGGGCGTTGTTGTATAGCGGGTTGTAATATGTAATGGCGGTGTTTTTACGCGTGGACGACAGGTGGTAGTCGCTGCCTGCCAGTTCGAGCCACGGGCCGTCGTCAGGAATCCCGTTGCCGTTCACATCTTTCATCACCAGTACAGCCCCCGGTTCGCACGATTCATTACTTGAACCTGAGGATATGGCGTTGCCTATGATGGTGAAATCGATTCCGTAGGGGTGACGCGGGTCATTTTTTATCGGTCGGTCGAAGCCTAGCACTATGTAGCCTCCGAATCCTCCAAGCGATACTATCCCATCGGTTGCAGGATCGGTACCTCCGGTGACGGCCACCGGGCCGAGCGCCCCTGAGGGGTCGGTGGTAATCTCCAGGTTTACAAACTGCCCCGGGGCAGGGTGGTAGTCGATGATTTTTGTCGCGTAGTCGGCTGCTGCGGAGCGTGCCCCCCCGGATATAAGCACAACCGCGGCAACCCCAGCAGGGATTGTCGCGGTTTTTATCTTGGATGATATCATTGTCACGGTATGATGTTGTGTGCGCGGAACACTTTCTGAATCTTTTCGAGTGCGAATTCCACTTGTTCGCGGGTGTGGGTCGACATGAGGCTGAACCTTATTAGGGTGTCGTGAGGTGCTACTGCCGGGGTGACCACGGGGTTGACGAAGATGCCTTCGTTGAAGAGGTCGCGTGTTATGGCGAATGTTTTGAAGTCATCGCGGATGAACAGCGGTATGATAGGTGTGGATGTGTGGCCGATTTCGCAGCCCATCTGGCGGAAGCCGTCGAGTGCGAAATTGGTAATCTGCCACAGGTGTTCCTGGCGTTCTGGTTCGGCTTCCATGATTTCGAGAGCCTTGAGGGCTGCGGCGGTGGATGCCGGGGTTATGCTTGCCGTGAATATGTAGGAACGTGAGTGGTGGCGGAGGAAGTTGGTTATTTCCTTGTCGGTGGCGATAAAGCCGCCGAGCGATGCGAACGATTTTGAGAATGTGCCCATAATCAGGTCTACGTCGTCGGTAACGCCGAAATGGTTGCATGTGCCGCGTCCGCCTTTGCCGAACACCCCGATGCCGTGGGCTTCGTCAACCATCACCTGTGCGTCGTATTTCTTGGCGAGGCGGATTATTTCGGGGAGGTTGGCAACGTCGCCTTCCATCGAGAACACACCGTCGGTGACGATTAGTTTCACTTTGTCGGGTGCGCACTTCTGGAGCTGTTTCTCCAGCGAGGCCATATCGTTGTGCTTGTATTTCAGTGAATGGGAGAAGCTCAGGCGGCGTCCTTCGATAATGGATGCGTGATCCTGTTCGTCCCAAAGGATGTAGTCCTCGCGGCCTGTGAGGCACGATACTACGCCGAGATTGACCTCGAACCCGGTGGAGTAAATCATCACGTCTTCTTTGCCGATATATTCGGCAATGCGTGCTTCGAGCTGTTTGTGAAGGTCGAGTGTGCCGTTCAGGAACGGTGAACCGGCACATCCTGTGCCATATTTTCTAGTGGCTTCGATTGCTGCTTCCTTGATTCGGGGGTCGGAAACCAGACCGGTGTAGCAGTTTGACCCGAACATCAGCACTTTTTTCCCGTTGATGATTACCTCCGGCTCCTGCTCAGATGAGATTGCCCTGAAATAGGGGTAAACTCCGGCCGCCTTGGCTTCCTGCGGTGCGGTGTATTGAGCGAGCTTGGCTTGTAATAGCTTCATACTTTTATGGTGAGATATGTTTGTCTGTTATATGCGGCGGGATGCCCTGCGGTTGCAGCGGGAATCCGGATTTTATTGCGTTCGGGGTGTTTTGATCAGACATCGGCGTCGATTCGGCCCCCTGCGGCATTCGGCTTTTCGAATCAGCCCACAAAATTAGGAAAAAAATGGCAAACGGCGGTGATGACTGATGTAAAAATATGCTGATTGCGTTTGATAATCCCTGTTAAATTTACAATATATCAAGGATGTCATATCAAGGATGTCGGGTCTGTTTAAGGGTTGATTTTCACGCATGGTTACGGCCTGGGGTGCTATTGCCGGGTGTGTGGGCGGCATCAACGCCTGCCTTGCCAGCATGAAACACTGCCTATGGTTTTGACAGTACGAAAGCGACGCGCTTTCACAATGATTCGGCGCGTCGCTTTGTAATATCTGCTTAGAGATTGAAGTCAAGATGACTTCAATCTCTTAATCTGAATCCGGGGGGTGACTTCGGCTTGTTTTTAATCGGTAATACCTGCGATTTCGGGGTCGATGATGATGCGGCCGCAATATTCGCAAACGATTATTTTTTTGCGCATCTTGATTTCGAGCTGTTTCTGCGGTGGGATGCGGTTAAAGCAGCCGCCGCATGCGTTGCGCTGGATGTAGACAACGCCCAGGCCGTTGCGTGCGTTCTTGCGGATACGTTTGAACGCGTTGAGCGTATATGCGTCGATTTTAGGCTCGATGTCCTTTGCCTGCTGGCGTAGGCGCTCTTCGTCCTGCCGTGTCTCGGAAACGATTTCTTCAAGTTCGGCTCTCTTCTCGCCCAGCACGTGCTCGGTGTCGCCTATCTTTTCCTTGGTGGCTTCGATTTCGTTGGCTTTGTTTTCGATCTGGCGTGAGTATTCGGCAAGGTGCTTTTCGCTCAGTTCGATTTCAAGGGTCTGGAATTCCACTTCCTTTGTCAGGAGGTCGAATTCGCGGTTGTTGCGCACATTTTCGAGCTGTTCTTTATAGCGTGCGATTTTGTTTTGGGAGTCGGTTATTTTTTCCTTCTCTTTTGCGAGCTTCACTTTCAGTTCCTCGATTTCGGCGGTGAAGTTATCGATGCGGGTATGAAGCCCTGCAAGGTTGTCTTCGAGGTCTTTCACCTCCAACGGGAGCTCTCCGCGAATGGTTTTGATGCGGTCGATTTCCGTGAGGATGGTCTGAAGCTCATAAAGCGACCGAAGGCGGCTCTCTACCGAGAGGTTTTCGGTTTTGGTTTTATCGTTAGCCATTTGCGCTTACAAATATATTATAGGATTTTTTTCTGTATCGGAATAACAGACTGCAAAGTTAGGAAATTTTTCCGTTAAAATATCGAAAAAAATCTCCTTTGTGCATGCCTCTGTTTCGAAATGGCCTGCATCCATCAGCATGATGCGGTCGGTCTGGTCGAGAAACTGGTTGTGTTTGCAGTCGGCCGTGATGTATGCCTGTGCCCCTGAGGCAATGGCCTGTGGGATGAATTCCCCGGCCGACCCTCCGCATAGTGCCACCCGTGTTATTTCGAGTTGCCCTGCAGGTCGTGAAATCCGTAAAACCTGCGATGAGAATGCTTGTTTGACACGTTCCGCCAGTTGCAGCGGTGAGAGCGGGGCTTCCAGGTTGCCTACGATCCCAAGACCGGTTGCGGCTCCGGGTGATGACGGCACCAGCACTTCCGTGTCTGTCAGCCCTAATTTACCGGCCATTCTCCATGAAACCCCTCCCACAGCCGAATCCATGGCTGTGTGTGAGGAATACACCGTGATGTCGTTGCGGATGGCTTTTGCCAATACGCGTTCGGGACGGTCGCGGCCTATCACGCATTTCACCCCACGGAACAGCAGGGGATGATGGGTGATAACCAGGTTGCATCCTTTCGCCACGGCCTCGTCGATTATCCCCTCGGTTACGTCGATGCAAAGCAACGCCCCTGAGGCTTCGGCATCCGGGTTGCCTGTCTGGTAGCCGGTGTTGTCGTAGCCTTCCTGGAGCGATGGCGGGGCGAATGCCTCGATTGCATTGATTATTTCGCGGATTTTCATGTCGGTATGTTGCGGCGGTGTGTCAACATTCAATATTTTGGCACACCACTCTGGTTTTCGCCCGTATGGCGAGGGTGCTGTCAGAATGGTTCAGATGGTAGGAGCTTGCGGGTGAGGCTGAAGGGAGTTGACGGAGGTCAATGACCGAAGCCGAATCCCACAAGCCTCACCCGGATGAGCCATTATGACACACCCTCTGGCTGGTTATTCTTTTTCAGCGAGTGAGAGCGACAGCTCGTCGAGCTGTTTTTGGTCAAGAGGTGCAGGTGCTTCAAGCATCACATCGCGGCCGGAGTTGTTTTTGGGGAATGCGATGCAGTCGCGTATGCTGTCGAGGCCGGCGAAGAGCGACACCCAGCGGTCCAAACCATATGCAAGACCTCCGTGAGGGGGCGCGCCGAATTTGAACGCATTCATGAGGAAGCCGAACTGCTCCTGGGCTTTTTCGGGTGTGAAGCCTAGGATTTCGAACATTTTTGCCTGTAGTTCGGAATCGTGGATACGGATTGAGCCGCCACCCACTTCTACGCCGTTGACCACCATGTCGTAGGCATCAGCACGCACCGCTGCTGGGTCGGTGTCGAGCAAGGGTATGTCCTCGTCCTTGGGATGTGTGAATGGGTGGTGCATTGCCATCAGGCGCTGTTCCTCCTCGCTCCATTCGAACATCGGAAAGTCGACCACCCACAGGCATGCGAATTTGTTTTTGTCGCGCAGGCCGAGACGGTTGCCCATTTCCAGACGTAGCTCGCAGAGTTGTTTGCGGGTTTTCATCGCGTCGTCGCCGCTGAGAATGAGGATGAGGTCGCCCGGTTCGGCGTTGAAAGCCTCTTTCATTGTCTGCAGCGTTTCCTGGGTGTAGAATTTGTCGACCGACGATTTCACAGTGCCGTCAGCTTCGACACGTGCGTAGACCATACCCTTTGCGCCGATCTGCGGGCGCTTTACAAAGTCGGTAAGCTGGTCGAGTTGCTTGCGGGTGTAGGTTGCAGCCCCCTTGGCGCAGATGCCGCCGATGTAGGCGGCGCTGTCGAATACCGGGAACCCGTAACCTTTCATAACATCCATAAGCTCGACAAACTTCATGTCGAAACGGAGGTCGGGTTTGTCGGAACCGTAATATTTCATTGCATCGGCCCAAGGCATGCGTGTGAACGGCTCGTCAAGCTCTACGCCGCGAAGTTCCCGGAAGAGGTGTTTTGCCATGCCTTCGAACAGCCCTATTACGTCGTCCTGGTTGACAAAGCTCATTTCGCAGTCAATCTGGGTGAACTCCGGCTGACGGTCGGCACGAAGGTCTTCGTCGCGGAAGCATTTCACAATCTGGAAGTAACGGTCCATGCCCGACACCATCAGCAGCTGTTTGAGCGTCTGGGGTGATTGCGGGAGGGCGTAGAAGCATCCGGGGTTCATGCGCGAAGGCACAACGAAGTCGCGTGCTCCTTCGGGAGTGGAGCCTACCAGCATCGGTGTCTCGATTTCAAGGAATCCTTTCGAGTCGAGGTAACGGCGGGTTTCCATCGTCATGCGGTGGCGCAACTCGAGGTTGCGGCGCACCGGGTTGCGGCGCAGGTCGAGGTAGCGGTATTTCATGCGGATGTCGTCGCCGCCGTCGGTTTCATCCTCGATTGTGAACGGTGGCACTTCCGATGGGTTCAGCACCGTCAGTGATGACGCTATGATTTCGATGTCGCCTGTAGGCAGGTTGGGGTTTTTGCTCGAACGCTCGGCAACGGTGCCCTTGACCTGTACTACGAATTCGCGCCCCAGGCGGTTGGCCTCATCGCACAGCGCTGAATCTGATTCGTTGTTGAACACTACTTGTGTGATTCCGTAGCGGTCGCGGATATCGAGGAATGTCATCCCTCCCATTTTGCGCACGCGCTGCACCCATCCGGCGAGTGTCACCTCGCGTCCGGCATCGGTTATGCGGAGTTCCCCGCATGTGTTGGTTCTATACATGGAACGTATGTCGTTTTGTTGTTTTTGTCGTTGTGTGTGGCTGTTTTGGCCTGTGACTTATTTAACGTGCAAATTTAGTGAAAAAATCGGAAACGGGTTCCGTGTGGGCAATATTTGTTATATGGCTGAAAAATTGTTGCCAAGAGAGGTTAAAAAACGGGATGGGATATATGGAAATTATAATTATAAGCATTATTTTTGCAGGAAAGAAAACTCTTTGAAAACAAAAATAAACCAACACATAATGCCATGATGGAAAGACTGATTGAATGTGTGCCCAATTTCAGCGAAGGGCGCGACAAGGAGAAAATCAACCGCATCGTCGAAGCCATAACCGAAGCAGGGGGGGTAAAGCTCCTCGATGTCGACCCCGGCGAGGCCACCAACCGCACGGTAGTCACCTTTGTGGGGCCCCCTGAGGCAGTTGTAGAAGCAGCTTTCCGGGGTGTGAAGCGTGCCTCCGAGCTTATCGACATGCGCCATCACAGCGGGGCGCATCCCCGCATAGGTGCCACCGACGTGCTTCCGCTTATCCCGGTGTCGGGTGTCACCCTTGAGGAGTGTGCCGAAATGGCACGCAGGCTTGCCGAGCGAATTGCAACGGAACTGCGTGTGCCCACCTATTGCTATGAGGCTGCGGCTTTCCGTCCCGAGCGTAAGAATCTCGCGGTTTGCCGAAAAGGGGAGTATGAGGCATTTGCCGAACGTGCCGATAAGGACGGGGAGGCTCCCGATTTCGGACGCCGCCCGTTCGACGAGGATATGGCACGCAGCGGTGCAACCGTGGTGGGTGCGCGCGACTTCCTTATTGCCGTAAACTTCAACCTCAACACCACCTCCACCCGCAGGGCCAACGCTATCGCGTTCGATGTGCGTGAAAAGGGTCGCCCGATGCGCCAGGGCCCGTCGGTTACCGACAAGCCTGTTCTTGACGAGAACGGGAAACAGGTGATGGTGCCCGGAACGCTCAAGGGAACCAAGGCTATAGGGTGGTTTATTGATGAATACGGCATCGCACAGGTGTCGATGAATATCACGGATATAGCCACAACGCCCCTGCATGTAGCGTTTGACGAGGTTTGCCGTGCCGCCGCCGCACGTGGCGTCAGGGTGACAGGCACTGAAATCGTGGGGCTTGTGCCACGCCGCACGCTTATCGATGCCGGGAAATATTTCCTGCGCAAACAGGAACGTTCCGTGGGCATTTCCGATGACGAGATTATCCGCATCGCAGTCAAATCGATGGGGCTGGACGAACTTAAGCCCTTTGTGACTGCCGAAAAGGTGATAGAGGATATGGTTGCACCACAGGGTGGCAACCGCTTGATTGACATGACATGCAAAGGTTTCGCACTGGAAACGGCAAGTGAGTCGCCCGCTCCGGGCGGCGGTTCCATTTCGGCGTATATGGGTGCGTTGGCAGCCGCCCTAGGCACTATGGTTGCCAACCTTTCGTCGCACAAGCCCGGATGGGACGAGCGTTGGGAGGAATTCAGCAACCGCGCCGAAGAGGGGCAGGGTTATCTGAAAACGCTGCTTGCACTGGTTGATGAGGATACCGCCGCGTTCAACCGCATCATGGATGCATTCAAACTGCCTAAGGGTACCGATGAGGAGAAGGCTGCCCGAAGCGCTGCCATACAGGATGCCACGCTTTATGCCACCGAGGTGCCGTTGCGCACGATGAAGGCTGCATTCGAGGTGTTCCCGTTGGTGAAGGCTATGGCTGAAACAGGCAACCCCAATTCGGTGAGCGATGCCGGTGTGGGTGCTTTGGCAGCCCGTAGCGCGGTGCTCGGGGCATACCTGAATGTGAAAATCAATGCCGCAGGGCTTAAAGACCGCCAGAAAGCCGATGCAATCCTGGCCGAGGCGGCCGACATCGCAGCCAAGGCCGAAGCAGCCGAAAAAGAGACTTTGGCAATTGTTGAGAGCAAAATTTGAAACAGACTATAATAGCATATGACACTTGAAGAATTCCGACAGGATATTGTGAACGGCATCCCTGCCGAACTTCCTGCCCCCCGCGAATATGACCCGGCTGTGAACCATGCCCCGCGTCGCAAGGATATATTGACGCCGGAACAGAAGCAGCTGGCGCTGAAAAACGCACTCCGTTATTTCGAACCACGCCATCATGCCGTGCTGGCCAAGGAGTTTGCCGACGAGTTGCATCGTTACGGACGTATATATATGTACCGCTTCCGTCCTGACTATGAGATGAAGGCTCGTTCAATCGACTCATATCCGGCAAAAAGCCGCAAGGCCGCCGCGATTATGATGATGATTCAGAACAACCTCGATCCCGCAGTGGCGCAGCACCCGTATGAGCTTATCACCTATGGCGGCAACGGGGCGGTGTTCCAAAACTGGGCGCAATACCGCCTGGCTATGCAGTATCTTTCGCAGATGACCGATGAGCAGACCCTCGTAATGTATTCGGGGCATCCGCTCGGACTGTTTCCCTCGCATAAGAATGCCCCCCGTGTAATCGTTACTAACGGCATGGTGATTCCGAATTATTCGAAAGCCGACGATTGGGAACGTATGAATGCCATGGGTGTTAGCCAGTACGGGCAGATGACAGCGGGCTCGTATATGTATATCGGCCCCCAGGGGATTGTGCATGGCACCACCATAACCGTGCTGAATGCCGCCCGCAAACGCCTGACAGAGGAGCGGCCGGAAATCGCTGGTATGCTGTTTGTGACGGCTGGTCTTGGCGGTATGTCGGGCGCACAGCCCAAGGCCGGCAACATTGCCGGTGTGGTCAGCATTACTGCCGAAATCAACCCGCATGCCGTTGGAAAACGTAAGGCACAGGGCTGGGTCGACGAGGTTTATTCGTCGCTCGACGAGTTGATGCCGCGTGTGCGCAAGGCCATGGATAGCAAAGAAACCGTGTCGATAGCCTACCAGGGGAACGTCGTCGACCTATGGGAGCGCCTTGCCGAAGAGAATATACCCGTAGACCTTGGCAGCGACCAGACGTCGCTTCACAACCCTTGGGCTGGAGGTTATTACCCCGCCGGTTTGTCATATGAGGAGTCGCAGAGGATGATGGCTGACGAGCCTGAGGAGTTCCGCCGCCGTGTGCAGGAATCACTCCGCCGTCAGGTAGCCGCCATCAACACGCTTACTTCGCGAGGCATGTATTTCTTTGACTACGGCAATGCCTTCCTGCTTGAGGCTTCACGAGCCGGTGCGGATGTGACGCTGCCCGACGGGCGGTTCCGCTACCCGTCGTATGTGCAGGATATAATGGGCCCGCTTTTCTTCGACTACGGGTTCGGGCCATTCCGCTGGGTGTGCACTTCGGGCGACCCGAAGGACCTGGCTGTTACCGACCGCCTTGCCGCCGAGGTGCTTGAGGAGATGCTGAAGGATGCCCCCGATGAAATCAAGGGGCAGCTTGAGGATAACCTCCATTGGATTCGCAAGGCTGAGGATAACCACCTGGTAGTGGGGTCGCAGGCGCGTATCCTCTATGCCGACAGCGAGGGGCGTATCAGGATTGCCAAGGCTTTCAACGATGCAATCGCACGTGGCGAGCTTTCCGCCCCTGTGGTGCTTGGCCGTGACCATCATGATGTGTCAGGCACGGATTCACCTTATCGCGAGACGTCGAATATATATGACGGCTCGAGCTTCACTGCCGACATGGCTGTGCACAACGTGATAGGCGACTCTTTCCGTGGTGCCACATGGGTTTCGATTCACAACGGTGGCGGCGTAGGCTGGGGCGAGGTTATAAACGGAGGCTTCGGCATGGTAATCGACGGCTCGGAAGATGCTTCGCGTGCTATCGGCGATATGCTCCTGTGGGATGTCAACAACGGTATCGCACGCCGTTCGTGGGCGCGCAACCAAGGTGCTGTCAACGCAATAAAGCGCGAGATGGAGCGCACACCGTTGCTGAAAGTAACACTGCCTAATTTCGCTGACGACGCACTTGTGGCCGAAGCTTTGAAATAATGAAGTCATATCGGCTTCTCCTTAATATTATAATGATTAACAATAAGAATAATAAGAAAACCATGGAAGTTCACCATATAGGGCCTGAATGGCTCAGCATAAGCAGGGTAGGGGAAATCCTTGACAAGGGTATGAAACTTGAACTCGGCGATGAGGCCAGGCGCCGCATCACCGAATGCCGCGAATTCCTTGACAGGAAGATGCGCGACCAGAAAGAACCGATTTACGGCATTACAACCGGCTTCGGCTCCCTGTGCAACATTTCGATCGAGCCGACCCAGCTGGCCGAGTTGCAGAAGAACCTTGTGATGTCGCATTCATGTAGCATCGGTGAGCGGGTGCCACGTGACATCGTGAAGCTTATGCTGCTTACCAAAATCCAGTCGTTGAGCTATGGCAATTCGGGTGTCCAGCTTGCCACGGTTGAGCGTCTTGTGGATTTTTATAACCACGACATATTGCCGCTGGTCTACCAGCAAGGGTCGCTCGGGGCATCCGGCGACCTGGCTCCCTTGGCCAACCTCTCGTTGCCGCTTATCGGCCTTGGCGAGGTTGAATTTGACGGCGAGGTAATGCCTGCCTCAAAGATGCTCGAGATGATGGAATGGGAACCGATAACATTACAGTCGAAAGAGGGCCTGGCATTGCTTAACGGCACGCAGTTCATGTCGTCCTACGGGGTTTATTGTGTTCTAGAAGCACGCAAGTTGAGCCGCTGGGCCGACAAAATCGCTTCACTGTCGATTGATGCGTTCGACGGACGTATCGAGCCGTTCTATCCGCAGATTCAGGAAGTGCGCCCGCATCCGGGGCAGAAGGCTACCGGCGAGGCCGTTATGGCCTGGCTTGAAGGGAGCGAGATTATCAAACGCCATAAGGCCCATGTGCAGGATCCATATTCGTTCCGTTGTATCCCGCAGGTTCATGGTGCTGCAAAAGACACCCTGACTTATGTAGGCGAAGTCCTGGAAACCGAAATCAACAGCGTCACCGATAACCCCACTATCTTCCCTGAGGATGACCTCATCGTGTCGGCCGGTAATTTCCATGGCGAGCCTATCGCTTTGCCGATGGATTTCCTTGCTGTTGCATTATCGGAGCTTTCGAACATTTCCGAGCGCCGCACTTACAAGCTTATCGCCGGGGTGAGGGAGCTGCCGTCGTTCCTGGTGGCTAAGCCGGGAGTGAACAGCGGTTTCATGATTCCGCAATATGCCGCAGCATCGATTGTAAGCCAAAGCAAGGGACTGTGCTGGCCGGCATCGTGCGATTCCATCCCTTCGTCGCAGGGACAGGAAGATCATGTGTCGATGGGTTCGAACGCTGCCACGAAACTTTTCCGTGTAGTCGACAATACGCGCCGTGTGCTTGCAATAGAGTTGTTCAATGCCGCCCAGGCGTTGGAATTCCGTCGGCCGCTTCGCACTTCGCCCGCGCTTGAGGCTATGGTGGAGGCTTATCGCAAACGTGTTCCGTTTATCGAGAACGACACGGTTATGTACACGCTTATCAACGAGTCTGTTGAATTCATAAAGACAGAAGAGGTATGAAGCTGCTTGTCAATATCGGTGCTTTAGCCGGTGTCGACACCTCCGGCGCCCCCTGCCGCAAGGGGGCGCAGATGGAGGATTTCCCCCTGTTGCATGATGCATGGCTGCTGCTCGACGGCGAGGTTATCAAGGACTTCGGCCTGATGGGCGAAGTGGGGGAGATGCCTGGCCGCAATGATGTCGAAGTGATTGATATGCATGGCGGATGGGTGTTCCCGTCGTTCTGTGACTCGCATACACATATAGTATATGCCGGAAACCGTGCCGGGGAGTTCCTCGATAAAATCAATGGGTTGAGCTATGAGGAGATTGCCGCCCGTGGCGGAGGTATCCTGAATTCCGCCGACCTGCTGCATGCCACATCCGAAGATGAGCTTTACCGTCAGGCTATGGGTCGTGTCAACGAGGTTATCGCCAAAGGTACGGGCGCTATGGAAATCAAGAGCGGCTACGGCCTTACCACCGATGATGAACTTAAGATGCTCAGGGTTATTCGCCGCATCAAGGAAACCGCCCCGGTTGAGGTCAAGGCCACGTTTCTTGGCGCGCATGCCGTGGGGCGTGCCTATCAGGGACGTCAGGGTGAATATGTTGACCTCGTGTGCCGTGAAATGATTCCTGAAGTGGGACGTCAGGGCTTGGCCGACTATGTGGATGTGTTCTGTGACAAAGGGTTCTTTACCCCTGCAGAAACTGCCCGCATGCTTGAAGAGGCCGCCAAGTGGGGCATGAAGCCTAAAATCCATGCCAACGAACTCGATGTGTCGGGTGGTGTGCAGGTGGGTGTTGCCCATGGAGCCGTTTCTGTCGACCATCTGGAACGTACCACCGAGGTTGAAATCGAGGTGTTGCGAGGTTCTTCCACCATACCGACGGTTCTTCCCGGGGCATCGTTTTTCCTAGGGATGCCCTACGGCAACGGGAAAGGGCTGATGAAAGCCGGATTGCCGGTGGCATTGGCCTCGGATTATAATCCCGGGTCGTCCCCTTCGGGCGACATGCGTTTTGTGTGCTCGCTCGGCTGCATAAAGATGAAGCTCACCCCGTCGGCGGCGCTCAACGCCGCCACCATCAACGGTGCGTGCGCCATGGAGCTGAGCCAGCGTGTCGGCAGCATAGCCCGTGGCAAGCTCGCCAACTTTTACGTAACCGCCCCGCTCCCTTCGCTGGCCTATTTCCTATATGCCTACGCCACACCCCTTATCTGCGCCGTATGGCTCAAAGGCCGTGAAATGACATTGAGTTAAACCTTCATTTACCTGTGTTTCCTGCGAGGGTGCTATCCCTCCGGGCAATAAGTAAAACAGGCAATAAGCAAAAACGGTGTGCCAAAACAATTTTGGCACACCGTTTTGTCGTTCACCCGTATGGCGATGGTGCTGTCAGGGTGGATGCGTGATTATTTCACGATGATTGTGGTGGTTTTGCTGCCGGCCTTGACCACGTACATGCCGGGGGCGAGGGCGTAGCCTGCCATATCGTCAAGGACTGGTATGTTGATTAATACGTGTCCGGCAATGTCGGATACGGTAAGGCTTTCACCTCCGAATCCTGCCACATGGAGCATGCCGGGGGTGGTGAAGATTTGTCCTTCGCCATCAGCGCCGATGCTTTCCACGCCTGCTGTGCCTGAGATGGAGTAGCCTGAGAACAATGCGAAATTGTTGTCGCTGGCAAAATCATTCTCGAGAAGAAGTTCTACCCATTTGCGTCCGTTCAGGCTTTCAGGAAGTGTTATGGTGTTGGTTACCCAGCCGTTGCCTTTGGGGAATGAGCCGATTATTTCGGGCTTCTCACTGCCGAACACGTTCGATAACAATGTGAACGGAGCCTCGTAGGGGCCTCCCCAGTAGGTGAGCGATATGTTCACATCCTTGCTGTTGATAGTGGAAAATTTGGGGAGTGACAAACGGCTCTTGCCGGTTTTAGCCCCGGCAGTACCGATATAGCCTACGTATGCCCATCCGGACTGGTTGGCGAAGAGGGCGGATATTTCCGAGGGATCGGTCACCATCCAGTATACGTCGTTATATGATTTGTCAGGGCGCTGGATGGCAATGGGGGAATAGGCTTCCATACCGTTATGTAAGGTTTCTTTCATGGGAAGGTCATAGGGGGGACCTACCACCACTGATTGGGATGCGATATGGTCGCTCTGTCCGGCAGAGTTCATGGCCATTATGCCTAACATGAGGATTGTTTGCGGGTTGCCCTCATCAAGTTCTACAACAGTCTCGTCCACATCCCAGCCTGCGCCATCGTAGAATTGCCATCCGTCGGCGTAATACCATACTGAATAGAAGAACGTATCGCCTATGGCGCCCGGTTCCTCTCCCTCCACGGGAGGTGTCCATGACAGGCGTACACTCATGTTGTCCTCGCTGATTTCAGCCTTGAGGTTTTGGACGATATAGGGGCGCACAAGCCCGGTGAATACCGATGTGGTAGTCTCTACGCCCGAACGGTTGTCGAGAGAGCAGCTTACTCCGATGGTGTTTAAATTCTGCTGGGTCTTTACTTCGGCGGAAATCTTCTCACCAGGTTTGCCGGTAACGACCGTGGTGCCGATAACATTGCCTTCATAAGGCTTGTCAAGCACATATTCACGTGATGTGACCGTGGCTTTGATTTCGGTGTTTGCATCAATCGGTTTCCCTCCTACGGTAAGGGAAGGCATGATAAAAGAAACAGTGGCGGTCAAGGCGCCGTTGGCTCCGGCTGTTGCCACTAGATCTGAAACTGTCATTGGCACGTCTGCATCGCGGTCGGTGCGCTTGATATCCATATCGGATATGTGGAACGCAACTTTGTTGCTGCGTGTAAGAACCCCGAGATAATACGTGCCGGCTTCGGGTACTGAGAAATAGTCGGTCATGATTATCCCACGCATATAATGCAGGTGTGTGGCCGGGATCACAGTGCGGGTCATAGCGTCAAGAGTTGGTTCTTTACCAAACAGTACCTCGATTGTGCCTGTGTCGTCAATATCGGAAATCAGCCCGGCCTCCATTTGGAACTGGTATGCCTTGTCGGTATTGTCAAACAATATCGGGGGGAACACAAGCAGGTCTTCTCCGTCCGCTCCTGATGCGAAGGAGGGGAATCCCATTGTCTGTGAGAAATGCCAGTTGCGTATATTGCCGTCGCTGTCGGTCTTGCCGTCGATATCTATGGCGGTGAAAATTTCGAATTCATATTCTTCCGGGCGGAAATGTATCGACGAGCCTTCGGGGATTGTCAAAGGATTTCCGTGTGTGATATAGTTGGATTCCCCGGGTTGCGAAGCCTTGCCGTCGGCAGTTGCCACAATCTTTGCCGTATAGCTGTTGTATGGTTCCTGGTCGGGAAGGGTGATGGCGCATTCCGTGCCGTCTGTTTCACCCATCTTCCTGCCATTGAGGGTGACGGTGTATTTCAATGAGGTGTAATCCACGTATCCGTCGTGTTCGCTTGTAGTTACGGGATCCCATGTTACCTTTTCATGAGTCAGCACTATATTGGCAGGGGCTGAGGGATAATCCGACCCTATCCATTTTTTTATAGTGACCGGGGTAGAGTAGTTCCCGGCCTTTCCTGCTGTAAAAGCGAAGAGATGGTTCCCGTTGGGAACGTCTTTAAGGTTTACAGTCGCTTTTGAACCTGCAGCCGCCGTGCCGGTTTGAGCTTGCTCGCCGTCGATATATATGCGCCAGTCGAGGTTGCCTGAAAGTGGCTGGTCAGCCACGGTGTGTGAGGGCATGGTAAAGGTAAGCGTGCCGTCAAGCGACGCGCCCGTAAAGGATGCCGTGTCAAACGCAGGGCGTGCCGGAGCGTCGGATTCGGCGTTCTCGGCCGTACAAACGAAATAGACAAACTCCTCGCCTGAACGGCAGTCATAAAGTTTTGTGCAGGTTTTTGCATCCTTGTCGATTGAATAAATCGCCGAGTTGTTGTCCTTGAAATAGGCGTTGTAGATGTAGACTTGGTCTTTTGGGCTGTATGTGAGGCCTGTAATAGTCGACGACAGGTTAGGAATGTTGAGCGACATGATTACGGTCTGCTTTCCTTCGGGGGTAATGGAAACAAAATCACCGCCTGTTGTCACACCATAAAATGCATCATCCTGCAGGTTGTAGCACAAAGCTGTGCATATTTCTTCAAACTCTACCTCACATACGGCTGCCGATGTATCTAAGTTGGAGGCATCGGCCGATTTGAAGCCGTATGCGCTGCCGTCATAAATATATCCGTAGCCGTAAACACGGTCGTCAAGGTCGCGGTAGGCGGTTGTAAGGTATTGGTTGGTCAGGTCGTCGGAGCCGATTGTCAGCGGGCGGAAATCAAGAATTTCTCCAGTGGATATGTCAAGTTCCAGTTGCCCGTATGCGAGCAAGCCGCCCATAAATACCATGGAGTTTGTCCCGCAGAGTTTTCCGTCACGTATCCAGCCGCCGTTCATGGCCATCGACCAGTCGGCGGTGTATTGGTCAGTCCAAAGGTATGTTGGTTCAGGATTGTCGTTTATTCGGTAGAGACCCTGGCTGAGCTGTGTGCCTTGAAAAAAGTAAAGGAATCCGAATATGTCGGAACCTGCGTCAAGTTTGGCTGAAGCGTTTCTGAATGCGGGTTTCTCATTCAGTCGGGGTGTGGCTATTAGGTTTTTCATCGCCGGATAGAAGTCCGCATATGTTGCGGGAAGTCTGACTTCTGCTCCCTTTCGGGGTGGGGGGACTGTTGCTGATGCTCCCAACGTGAATCCAGCAAGCATAATTGGCAGAAGGGGCGTTCTCTTTTTTTGCATAATAATGAAATTATTTAGGTTTTGAAAAACCTGGCGCCTGGCAGTTTTTCCATGACGCAGGGATTGACTGCGCAAATATATGTGAAATTTTGAAATATTTTTGCATTGAGCAAAACTTTTTATATTTTTGCTGACATAATTCCATTCAACGCCCTAATACTTGATCAATATGGCAAATGTTCGACTCCTATCTTTGGCTTTGGCAGTAGTGTCTGTTACGGCAGCGTCTGCGCAGGCGGTTGTGCCGGGTTCTCCCACACTCTCAATGTCTTTTGGGATTGAGGGGGATGCCGGCAAGGTTACCGGCACGGTGACTGCTCCTAAAAACGATAACCAATGGACTGCTTTACCTGATGATGCCAGCATTGACGTGCGCGTGGTGCGCTCGTGTTATAGCCTGAGTGAAACTGATGTTGCCATATTCAGTGTTACAGGTCTTGCTCCCGGCGAATCATGCGATTTTACGGATGATGCAGTCCCGGCATGGCAATATGGTTATCAGTACACATATATGGCTTATGCCTCGATTGACGGGGCGGAAGGTTTTCAAGGATATGGTTCCTGCCAGCCGGGCATCCCGTTTGCATTCGGATATGGGACGGTAACGGCTACACCGGGGGAAAAGGACGGGAAATTCTATGTTGAAATATCTGCCGTCATACCTGAGAATACGAGCAATTATCCTCCTGAGCCTTTGGAAATAGATATGACGGCTCTTGAAATTTACAGGATTACGGATGAGGGCACTTCCGCCAAGGAACTTATAAATGAGCAACCTAATCCTGAGAAAGGCTCCACATGCCGCTTTGTGGATGAGAACCCCCAGCTTAACAAGATGAATTATTATCTTGTTAAATGTGTTTCGTTGTTCGGCTCCACAGAGCTTCGCGTACAGGCTTTTGTAGGCTTTGATGTCCCTTCCGCCCCATATCCTGTGGTGGGAGAGGCCCTTGCCGAGGGGGGATACCGTATTTCCTGGACAGCACCTTCCACAGGTGTCAACTATGGCACAATCAACCCTGACGAAACGTTCTATAACGTGTATCGTTGCTGGGGACGGACAGAAGATGAGCGTGAGATGATTGCTTCCGGAATCAAGGATACGGAATATGTGGATTATGGTACCGATATGGAAGCTCCCCGTGCCGTGATGTATATGGTTGAAGCTGCCAATAATATCGGTGTCGGAGGTTCGTCGTCATCTTCGTATTCCTATGATGTATTGATAGGCCCTGACTACCGTCTGCCTTATATAGAGACATTCGATGGCGGGACATCCAAAATATGGACGTTCACAGGAACCAGCGATTATGCTAATTTTGAACAGGCAAACTATGCGGAGTATGGTGACGATTCCAAACGTGTGGATCCGGTTTCCGGCAAGGGGCTTGTGTATGCTGATTTCAGCGCCTCCTGGATTCCGGCCGGAGCCAGTGCTACTATGACGTCATATAGGATAAATATGTCGAAATCGGTGGCTCCATGGCTTTCATTCTATGTATATATGATTCCGGGATGCGATGTCACGGTGAAACCTCAGATTTCAGCCGAGGGAGGGGAGTTTGTCGACCTTGCCGTGATTGAAGCAGGTGATTGTGATGAACCCGGATGGCGGCAATACACATGCAGCCTTACCGATTATGCCGGTAAGGGATATGTGAATATTCGTTTCTTCGGCGGTTTTACGTCAAAGCGTGCCGCAGCAATCATTGATGAAATCAAGGTTATAGATTATCCTGCTGTTGCGAATATCGAGGTGAAATATGACACCGGGAATTGTGCCGCCACTTTGACATGGGCTGACCCTTCAACCGAGGATGCCGTGGTTACCGGTTACGAAGGTTTTGTTGACGGGGAGAGCGTCGGTCAGGTGGGAATGCCTTGGGTGTTCGAGGCTGAGGACTATCAAATCCCCTATGAGATTGCAGTCAAGGCTGTGTATGGTGAGATTGCCGGGCCATTGAGTGCTTCGGTCAAAGTTTCTGTGCCACGCCCGGCTTACACTGAGTTTACAATCGACGAGCATGTGTTTTCGATTGTTCAAGGCACAGCGTTCGGGGTCAACCGGATTGTAGTAAAGAAGTACCTGGGTTCGGCTCCCCTCTACAAGGCTCCATGGTTTGTAACATACGATGATGTGAGCTATGAAGTTGTAGGTATCGGTGAAGGTGCCTACAGTGGTAATGAGTCGCTTGTTTCGGTCAACCTTTCTGAAACAATGGCAGTTATAGGGGTCAAGGCTTTTGAAGGATGCACCAATCTTATGGCTGTGGCATTTGGCACCGGCCTTGAAAAAATCGAATCACGCGCATTTGCCGGGTGTGCGTCGCTTTCAACTGTGACATTCGTTTCCGAGACAGTGCCCGAGGTTGCTGTTGATGCTTTTGAGGGCATTGCAGACAACTGCACCGGTAAGTGTCCCGAAAATATGGAACAAGCATACGGTGCCGTCGAAGGTCTTTCGCCAATCCGGTTCGGTTTGGCCGGTATCGAGCCTATATTGATTGATGAAGCTGAAACAGTTGAATATTATGACTTTGGCGGTCTGCGCCTCGCAACCCCGATTCCCGGAACCCCGGTGATAGCCCGTATCGTTATGCGCGACGGCACGACCCGCACCCTCCGCACCATTGCAAAATAGCATGGTTCTCAGGCGGGTAGCCGTAAAGGGATACAACTATCGGAACAAATGCTTTAGCGCTTGGTAAGCATATCCTTGCGAAGCGCTCACAATGGGAATCAGCCATTTGGCCTAGTGCTAAATGACTGGTTCCCACTAATGTCGGATTGTAATGTAGGTGCATCAGAGCAATGTTACGTACTGATAGGATGAAGAAAATAATAGTAATCGGTTGTCCGGGGGCCGGGAAAAGCACTTTTTCACGGAAACTCTCAGAAAAGACCGGTTTGCCGATTCATTATCTCGACATGATATGGCATTTGCCTGACAGGACAACACTCAGCCGGGAGGAATTCGTTATGCGGCTTGGCGTTATAATGGCTGAAAAAGAGTGGATTATTGATGGCAATTATATTCACTCTCTTCCGTTAAGGCTGAATAGCTGCGATACTGTTATTTTCTTTGACTTGCCGTTGGATGTTTGTCTTGCAGGCGCAGAGGGGCGTATCGGGAAGAAACGTATAGATATGCCTTGGACTGATTCTGAAATGGATCCGGAATTCCGCCAATGGATTATGGATTTCCCGATCCAACAGGCCCCGGCAATACGTAGGATGCTTAAGGAGTATCAGGAAAAGGTCGATATAATCGTTTTTCATTCAAGGGAGGAGGCCGACTGGTTTATTGAATCATTGAACTATTAGATTATAAAAGATAAATACAGGGATGAAACCTATGTAACTTAGAGGGTGTTTCATAACAACTGTTAAGGCTATCCATCAAAAATGCCTCTGCTAAAGGAGAGGACATTTCTAAATTGTTTATTGGTTGACAATTAAATGAAATGATTTAGAAATGTACACCTCGGATTTAACAGAAGCACAGAAAGCTTTCATAAAAGAAACAATTCCAATGGATAATTGGACGAGCAAATATGATTTTTTTCTCGTCTTTGATGCTGTTTTATACGTGGACAAGACCAGCTGTCAATGGCGAAATCTACCTCATGACTTTCCGGCATGGCAGACCGTATATTACTATTTCCGTGCATGGAGTGCCATCGGTGAGTTCAAGAATCTGCTTGACAGCCTTGTCTCGCAAGTGCGATTTCAGGAAGGTCAGGCACCGGGGCCAAGTGTCGCGGTTGTAGATGCCTAAAGTGTGCGGGCGGCCTCATATCCCTCACCGAAAGGTTTTGACGGCAATAAGAAAGTCAAGGGGATAAAACGGCTGATTGCGGTCGGCAAGAACGGACATCCGCTTGATGTAAAGACAACTGCCGCTAATGTGCATGACACAGAAGGCGGTCTGATGCTTCTTGCTTTACTCGCTGCCTCACACCCGGCAATCAAGAAAATCCTTGCGGACAGAGGCTATCGCGGAGAACTGATCGAACTTGTGAAAAATACTTTTGGCATGAACGTGGAAATCTCTTTATCAGGTTCCTCTGACGGAGGGTTTATTCCGGCAAAGGGTAGATGGGTTGCAGAGCGTTCTATATCATGGTTTGACAACTTCCGACGATTATGCAGAAATTATGAAGATACAATGGAAGTAGCACGACAGATGGTTATCATTGCAGGGATGGCAATGCTTCTCAACTGGCTTTCCGTAAATTAACAATCGTTATGAAATACTCTCTAATATCTTATACAGATATATCCAGCAAATATTGCTAACTTTGCAGTATTATGGGTAATTATACGCCAACTTCATCAAAGCGTATTATGAACAGGCTGTTTTATGCAGTGGTTGTAATGGCTTTTCTGTTTCTCGCACAGAAGGGCTATGGGAGTCAATATGCAATTTCAGAAGTCTTGCGTATTGACAATTCGACGGGGCTCAGTAGTCAGAAGGTGTATTCGCTTGCTGAAGATTCGTCCGGGGCTATTTGGATAAGTACCAAGTCGGGGGTTGACAGGTATAATGGTAGGATTCTTAAAAATTACCCTCTTGAAAGCAATTCGTTCTATGGGGATAGAGCGGGTCGTATAATCCGGCTGTATCTCAATAATGGGAATCTGTATGCATATGAGAGCTCGGGCAAAGTCCACAAATATTCACCCGTATATGACTCTTTTGTATTGACAAGCAATCTTTCAGACTTAAGCCATGGCGATGTTGTGTTGAACAAGATGCTTGTGAACAGTGACGGCAGTATATTGTATGCGACCAATGACGGCCTGTTCAAATATGTGTCAGATAATGATTATCGCCCCATACTGCCCGGAGCGGTTGTCAACGACATTATTATTGCAAAGGGTTATTTGTTTGCAGCGACATCTTCAGGACTTAAAATCATGCATAATGACCATGCGGTCAAAGACGTTGGACTACTTAAAGAGACTAATATACAGAGTCTGTATTTCGATGACGGAAACGATGCTCTGTATATCGGGGCTTTCAATAAGGGCTTGTATAAACTTGATTTGTCTGACTTTAGCGTTGACCAGATTCATGCGGAAAACAGCCTGTTGCAGAAACCAATCCGTTCGATCGTCAATCTAAGCCCGGAACAGCTTGCCATAGGTATTGACGGTAGCGGCGTTTTGGCTTATAATACACGCGACAATTCATTGACCGCACTTGTCAACACTGAACTCGCGCCGGAGTTTTCATTTACTGGCAATGGCATTTATGCATTGATGAATGACGGTCATAGCAATCTGTGGATTGGCAGTTATACAGGAGGAGTGACAATGGTTAGCCTGTCGCCGTCGCCCGTTCAGATTATCACCCATTTCAAAGACAATCACAACTCTCTCGTCAATAACAATGTGAACTATATAATTGAGTCATCGGACGGGAATATATGGTATGCAACAGACCGAGGAATAAGCATTTACAATCCCCGTACAGGACTTTGGCGCAATTCACTATCGGGAATCGTCGTTGTGTCGCTGTGTGAGGACGGCCACGGCAATATCCTGGCCGGTTGTTATGGCGATGGAGTGTATCGACTGGACATGTCGGGAAACATCAAATGTCACTGGACTCAAAACGAAGGCGCCTTGTCATCGAACTATATTTTCGCCATACAGACAGATAATCGTGGCAAGATCTGGGTCGGCTCTCCTCACGGCTTACTCGCGTCTCTTAACAGTGACGGCTCGTTATGCCACAGGTTTGAGATAAACGGTGTAATGTCAATCAATGTCATTGACAATAAATCAATAGGCGTGGCTACCGGCAATGGGTTTTACATTATTGATGCTGACACAAACAGCTATAACTGGTATGCCAATTTTCAGGAACAGTCAGAGCGGGACATAAGTGCATATATAATCCCGATGATGTTCACAACCGACAGCACCGTATGGCTCGGAACCGAAGGTGGTGGTCTTAATCTGTATGATTATAAGAACAGAAAAATCATACGCGAGATTAAGATGTCGGACGGTCTGCCATCAAATGATATATACGGACTTGTGCGCGATGACAAGGGCCGTCTTTGGGCAAGCACCGGAAATGGCCTTGCAATCATAAGCGATTCAGCAGTTTCCAGCCTTAATTTTATCAGTGGAATAGCCAGAGAGTATAATAAGTCCTCGATTTTAAGGGTGTCGAACGGAGATTTGATTTTTGGCAGTACGGCCGGCGCAGTCAGGCTGTTGCCAGACAAAATCAGCGTCGCCGAATATTCTGCGCCATTGCGAATATCCCGATTCTCTATCGACGGCATAAGCGAGGAAGTGTCTGCCAAGATTCAACCTGAGCTTTTTGAGATGCTGCAAAATCGGGAAATAGTGCTCAGTGCCAGTCAGAACTCGTTTGATGTAGATTTCGAGGCAATAAACATAGGCTATCGTAATGACATCGCCTATCAGTATATCCTTGAGGGGTATGACCACGATTGGAGCGAAATGACCATGAACGGTACCGCCCGCTTCCCGAATGTACCGCCGGGCAGTTATACCCTCAAAATAAAAGCTTTGCGTAAAAGCGACGGACGCGCTTTGGATGAAGTCACTATTGGCATCACAGTCAAAGAACCGTGGTGGAACACTATATGGGCCAGGATATGCTATCTGGCTATATTAGCCTTTGTGATATATTTTATAATAAGGTATAAATGGTATCAGTTGCGAAAAGAGCATGACGAGGACAAAATCAGATTCTTCATCAATACAGCCCATGACATCCGCACTCCCTTGTCGTTGGTCATGTCGCCCATTGAAGAACTGAAGGCACAGGACGGCCTTTCCGACAAGGCACAATATCTGCTCGAGGTGGCAGGCGCAAATATACGAAAGCTTAATGCCGTCACCGCCCAGCTGCTCGACTTTGAAAAGATTGATTCGAGAAAAGCGAAAGTCAACATCGAGCCGATAAATCTGAATTATCTATTGTCGGAAGAGCTGAGTTGTTTCAGTAATGTCGGTGAAAAACGCGGTATCTCACTGTGCCTGAATGTACCTGACGAACAGGTTGTAATCTCTGCCGACAGGCATCTGCTGGAACTAATGCTTGACAATCTCATGTCGAATGCCTGCAAATACACCAACCGTGGTGGTAACGTAGAGGTTTCTCTGACAGCAAGCAAGTCAAAAGCGACGATAAAAGTCTCGGATACAGGAATCGGTATACCAGAGAAAGAGCAGAAAAACATATTTACCAATATTTACAGAGCCGAGAATGCGAGAGCATCGCAAGAAACCGGCAACGGTTTCGGTCTACTTCAGGTCAAGCGTATAGTGGAACTGCTCAACGGCAACATAGGCTTTACATCCAAAGAGAATGCAGGGACTACCTTTACAATCTCGTTCAAACGTATCTATGACGAGCCTGTAATACACTGGAATCCCAATAATCTGAATGAGGCATTGAATGAAATACGCATACCATCTCACGTTGTATCGACAGTCTCAGAAAAAAAGGATGAAACATTGTTGATTGTCGAGGATAATGATGACCTTCGGAATTATTTGACGGCGACTTTCTCGGCTGAATATAATGTCGTCTCAACAATTTCTGCAGAAGATGCCCTACGATTTCTGGAAAATCATTATCCCGACATTATCATATCGGATGTGATGATGCCGGGCATTCAGGGCGACGAGCTATGCAGTATAATCAAGAACAACCCTGACACTGCCGGCATCCCGGTTATCATGCTTACTGCAAAAACCACTCACGATGCAATAGTAAGCGGTATTGAAAAAGGAGCCGACGATTATATCGCCAAGCCGTTCAGCCTCGATATTCTCAAAAGCAAGGTCAGGGGCATGCTTCATAACCGCAAGCGTATTCGTGAATATCTGATGAGGCTCGCACTGATGAGAGCCGAAGGGGAAGATGTCGAAGCTAAAACAAACACATCGACCGAGGAGGAACATGCTGAAGATAATCAGATCAGTGAAATGCCGGCATCAGACAGGGTATTTGTCGATAATGTTGTCGATATAATTATAGCGAATATGTCCAATTCCGAATTTGATATCGAGCACCTCTGCCGAGAAATGGCGATGAGCCGAACTCTGTTTTTTGGACGTCTGAAATCGGTGACCGGAAAAGCACCGCAGGAATTTATCCGATTCCTGAAACTCGAACGTGCAGCCGAATTACTTAAGCAAAAGACCCCGGTAGCAGAAGTAGCAGTTATGACAGGCTTTGCCAATTCAAAGTATTTCAGCACTGTGTTCAAGAAGCACTTCGGGGTGTCACCAAGCAGATTTGGCGAAACAGATTAGCAAGGATTTGATTTTTGAATTGATTGATTTTCTGGAATATAGCTTATATGTCAGAAAACAGACCTCGAAATGTCAGTAATCAAACCTGAATATGAATGGTCGGTGGTAATTTTGCAAAACCCATATAAGGTTTATATGGGGATAAATAAACAACCCAATCAATATCATGTTCTTACTCAATCTCAGACATCTGTTCATTTCCGTATTCGGAGTAGCGGCCTTAACAGGATGTGGCGCTTCGGATGATGAACCCACACCGATATCGCCTGGAGTTAATCCGGCAGATGATGTGGTGTTCTTTGACGATTTTGATTCATTCAATTCGGCTTATTGGTCAAAAGAGACGCACGAATCAGGATGGACGAATCAGGAGTTGCAATCCTATAGTACAAGTCAGGTCAAGGTAGGAAAGGACGGCGAAAAAAACGTACTTATCCTCACAGCCAAACGTACCGGCAACAAGGTAGTGTCAGGTCGTGTGAACTCAAAGAATAAGAAGTATTTCAAGTACGGAAAGATTGAGGCAAGTATAAAATTGCCTGAGACTGCAAATGGTCTGTGGCCCGCATTCTGGATGATGGGCAACAATAAGCAGGAGTGGCCTGCCTGTGGTGAAATCGACATAATGGAGATGGGAGATGCCCAGGGGATCGCCGACGGGACAAGCAACAAGCGAGTAAACACCGCACTCCACTACGGCCCTGATGTCGCCGGACATGAACAGCAGTATTTCGCTGGAGATGCCCGTTCAAATTTACAGGACGGCAAATATCACACATACACGCTTACTTGGAATGAAAATAAGATTGATATTTCGGTAGATGATGTCAATTTCCATAGTTTTGATATTACCGGTAATCCGTATTTTCACAATGACTTTTATATTCTGTTTAACCTTGCTGTCGGCGGATCATTCACCGGTATCTATGACATCGAAGGCTTAACAGCTTTAAAGGATGGCCAGACGGCATCAATGTATATCGACTGGATAAAAGTAACCACAACAAACTAATCAATACACATGAAACAGCGAACTTTAACAAACAAGCTCCTGTGCGGTTTCCTGCTTGTCGGAGCGGTATCCTTTGCTATGCCGCTTCAGTCGTTTGCAGAACCCAGCGCAGCTGAGGCATCGCCATCTCAGAAGATAAAGGTGACCGGTGTCGTTGAAGATGCAGAAGGTCCCGTTATCGGCGCCTCAGTAATTGAGAAAGGAACCAGCAATGGAACAGCTACCGATCTTGACGGTAACTTTACGCTGATGGTATCACCAAATGCAACACTGAAAATCAGCTATGTCGGCAGTGACCCTGTTGAAGTCAAGGCGACAGAGACTCCGATGAAAATCACCTTGGAGCAGAGTACGCAGATGCTCAGCGAAGTGGTGGTCACTGCTCTTGGAATCAAACGTGACCGAAAGGCTCTCGGTTACGGTCTTGATGAAGTAAAAGGTGATGCCTTTGAAAAAGCCAAAGAAACTAACGTCATCAACTCCATGGCAGGTCGTGTAGCCGGTCTCGTTGTAAGTCAGACCGCAGGTGGCCCCTCCGGATCTACCCGTGTAATTCTGCGAGGTAGCACTGAGATGACAGGTAATAATCAGCCTTTATATGTTGTAGATGGCGTGCCTTTGGATAATACGAATTTCGGTAGTGCCGGGACATCAGGAGGCTATGACCTCGGTGATGGTATCTCAAGCATCAACCCGGATGATATCGAAAGTATGTCGGTACTTAAAGGCCCGGCTGCGTCCGCTCTCTATGGTAGCCGTGCCAGCCACGGTGTAATTCTCATCACCACAAAGAAAGCTGGCAAAGAAAAATATTCAGTAGAATATAATGGGACACTGACATTCGACAAACAGCTCTCGAAATGGGATAACGTACAGCAAATCTACGGTATGGGCAGCAACGGCACATACAGTATCGATGCCGTATCAAATACCAACAAGAGCTGGGGACCGAAAGCAGACGGAAGCAACGTCCTTCGCTACTTTGACGGCGTGGAGCGTCCATATCTTATAATACCTGACAATACCTCCGGATTCTTCAGAACCGGTCTTACCGCAAACAACACGGTTACAGTCTCATCCAATTCAGGCAATACAGGCATTCGCTTCACACTGACCGATATGCGCAACAAGGATATTGTCCCCAAGACTCACATGAGCCGTGACATTTTCAATCTGCGTGCCAATACATCTATGGGGAAGGTTGACCTCGACTTTACCGTAAACTATACCCACGAAAATGTAAAGAATCGTCCTGCTCTTGGCGACAGCAAATCAAACGTCGGCAAGAACCTTATGACTCTTGCAACCACCTACGACCAGCGTTGGTTGCGTACATATCAGGATGCCAACGGCGAATACTCCAACTGGAACGGCATGGACCCCTATAACGTGAACCCTTACTGGGACGTTTACAAAAACTCCAATGATTCAAAAAAGGATCTGTTCCGTTTACACGCATCTGCTATTTATAACGTAACATCCCACCTCAAAATCAAAGGCACAGCAGGTGCTGAATTGAACTGGTTTAACTTTAATGACTTCAAAGCACCGACAACTCCTGGTTACGAGTCTGGTTACTTACAGCAGAGCCAGTTCAAGAACCAGATGTATAACTTTGAACTCATTGCGACCTATAACAACCGCTGGGGTGACTTTGACTTCACAGGTACAGCCGGTGGAAACATCTATAAGGTCGATAACCGTACAAACATTACCACCGCTCAGGAAATGCAGATTCGTGATGTGGTTGCTCTTATGAGTTTCAACGAGACAAGCCTTCAGGAAAACAGCTACCGCAAGCAGATTAACTCGCTGTTCGCAGCCGTCAATCTCGGATGGAAAAACCTGTTGTATCTTGATGCGACTATCCGTGGTGACAAATCATCAACTCTGCCTACTGGCAATAACACCTATATTTACCCCTCGGTGTCGGGTAGCTTCGTATTCTCTGAACTAATCAAGCGTGGCGACATTCTGCCATACGGTAAAGTTCGCTTGTCATTCGCACAGGTTGGTAGTGACACTGATCCCTATCAGTTAGGTCTGGTTTATACAAAATCCAAGTTCACATATCCCGGTTATACTATCGGATTTATTGACAATACCACTACCCCCAATAAGAACCTCAAACCTACCCGGACCAACTCATTTGAAGTGGGTTTTGAAACAAAGTTCCTCAACAACCGTATCGGTCTTGACTTCACATACTACAATCAGATAAGTAAAGACCAGATTATGGGCATGGCAAGTAGCTGGGCCACAGGATACCCCTATCGTCTTATCAATGCCGGTGAAATCCAGAACCAAGGTATCGAAATCGCACTTAACACACGTCCCATTATCATAGGCGATTTCTCTTGGGATTTGGGTATCAACTTCTCTAAGAACAACAATAAAGTGCGTAAGCTTGTAGACGGCATGGATATGTTTGAACTTGAAAAGGCTTCATGGCTTGATGTCCAGATCGCTGCAAAGGTTGGTGAGAACTTCGGTTCTATCGTGGGTCCCGATTTCCAGAGAAACGAAAACGGAGATATTCTTATTGACCCAGCAACCGGTTTGCCGATGTACGACAAGAGCAATCACGTTCTTGGAAATGCATCTTGGGACTGGACAGGTGGTCTGAGCACAACATTCCATTACAAGAATTTCGGGCTTACCGCACTTTTTGATGTAAAGGTTGGAGCTGATCTGTATTCTATGTCGGCACGTGCTGCTCACGAATCAGGCAAAAGCCTTGCAACACTGGCCGGACGAGAAGAATGGTATAAGTCGGAAGAAGAGCGTCAGGCAGCAGGTATTGCAAAAGGTGCCTCGACATGGACTCCAACCGGCGGTTTTGTCGCACCCGGTGTGATTGACAACGGCGACGGCACATATCGTCCCAATGACATAAAGGTCAACCCCGAAGACTATTGGATGAGTGTTTGCCGCAATGCCCCTTCGATGTTCATCTATGACAATTCTTACATAAAGTGTCGTGAAATCACACTTACCTATCAATTCCCGAAGAAATGGCTCGGTAAGGTGGTGCAGGATATGTCCATTTCATTTGTGACACGAAACCCGTTCATCGTATGGAAGAACATTCCTGACATCGATCCAGATTCCAACTACAACAACACAACCGGTATGGGTCTTGAATATGGTTCGTTGCCTTCACGCAAAAGCTATGGTTTCAACCTGTATGTTAAATTTTAAACGTAAGATTACCAATGAAACTACATAAGATATTCACTCCTGTTTTGGCGGCTCTTGCGCTCATTGCAGGTTCATGTAGCGACAGCTATATGGAGGATCTGAACACAGACCCTTCAAAAGCCAACGGCATTGATCCCAATGCCCAGCTGACCACAGCCCAGCTCCAGACCTACGGCGATCTGGGCATGGTGGAAATCTACCGCAACTACCATTATGCTTTCTCTCAGATGCTGATGGGTTGCTGGAATACAACCAACTATGGCGGCCGCCACACAATCGACAACAACGAAATGTGTCGCATCTGGACTTCGTTATATCCCAATGCCATAAAAAACCTCACTGACGGTATCCACAACAGTGAGGAAGAGGGGTTGACAAACGTAAATGCCGCCCTACGCATCTATCGCGTATATATGATGTCTCTTATTACAGATGTGTATGGCGATGCGCCGTTCAGCGAGGCAGGTCTCGGTTATATTGCCGAGAAATTCAATCCCCGATACGACACTCAGGAAGAAATCTACGGTGCTTTTTTCAATGAACTCACCGATGCCTGCGGCGCTCTGTCATTGTCAGGCGATAAGATTACAGGCGATGTAATCTACAACGGAGATGTCAACAAGTGGAAAAAACTTGCCAACAGTCTCCGCCTCCGATTTGCCATGCGTATATCCGACGTAGACCCCGACAAGGCGAAGCAGGAATTTGAAGAGGCTCTGATGGCTGATGGAGGCGTGTTTACAAGCGCAACTGATGACGCTCTCATAAAATATATGGAAGTATCGTTCAGCTTTGGTCAGGACACATATTCCGACTATCGTGGCAATGCCCTCTCCAAACTGCTGTTCGGTAATGACCCGGCCAACAATCCGAGCTACCTCTGTTCTACATTCTTTAACCAGATGTATAACAGCGGCGACCCTCGCACATTTATCTTTGCCCGATTCTACTATGACGGTCTGATGAGCCTTACAAGCCCCGATAACCGCATTGACCTTACTGAGGAAATTCTTTCAAAAGGTATTCCGATGAATCCGAGAGATCCGGGAGCTTACTCGTGGGAACCATGGCCGACAGGCTATGACAGCGACATCATGAAAGAGATTGCCGAGAACAATCCTTCGGTTGAAATAAGCATGACGCGCGAAACCGAACCCAAACTTGCCAACAACTTCCTTAAGAGTGACAACCCCGGTGTGGTAATGACATACGCAGAGGTAAACTTCCTTATGGCTGAGGCCGCCCTTAAAGGCTGGGCTGTCGCCGGCAGTGCCGACAGCTACTACAAAACTGGTGTACGTGCGTCAATGGACTTCCTTACTGACAACTACGGCTGCCGTAAGATTACTGATGAGGAATTCTCTACTTTTATCGCCAACAACGGCATCGGTTACACCAACGAGCAGCGTAAGGCAGCAATCAATACTCAGGCATGGATTCTGCACTTCACCAATCCCTCCGAGGCATGGGCAAACGTGCGCCGTTCAGGTTATCCCCGACTTAAATCTCCGGCTGAATACGGTTTCGGCCAGTTCCTCACCGGCGGTCAGGAAATACCCGTCCGCCTTTGCTATCCGGTTCTTGAATCATCGTATAATAAGACCGGCTATGATGAGGCTTTGGACCGTATGGGCGGAAGCAACAGCTGGTACATACCTATGTGGTGGGACGTTGACTAATAACATAAAAAGAAACTACAATGAATTTCATATATAAGACAATTTTGACTTTGCTGCCGGTAAGCGTCATGCTTGCTTCATGCAGCAGCGACGAGCCGTTCTCTGTGGCAGGTCCGGATGACGAGCCTCATATTCTGGCACCGACTTTCCCTGACCGCAATAATGGTCAGTTGCCAGTAGTAGCCAACATTAGCCGCGATGCGAATTTCGCAATGGAACTTACTGTGACCCCGGCCGACTATGTTGATGTGACATGGTATATTGACGGAGAACAGACTGCAACAGGAAAGGCTATTGATATGCCTCTGCCCGCAGGTACATACGAGATGAAGGTTGTTGTCACAACCCCTCAGGGTAAATCAACTTCACGCGAAGGCATCATCAATGTTAATCCGCTGGATAGTGATCCCTGGGCTTCGGAAGTCTCATTTGAACGCATTGTCGCTCCTGGACAGAACGCGGTACTTTATGGTCGCAATCTCAGCTCGGTGAAATCAATCACTCTCGGTGATTCTGAACCGATTCCTGTTGTCTATTCTACCGAAGACGGCAATGATGTTCTCACATATTCCGTTCCTGCGAATGCCGTTAACGGTACTTTCCGTCTGGAACTCATTGATGCCGAGGGTATGAACTACGGTGCAAATAAAGTGACTGTAAGCTCTTCCGCCCTCATTACTTCTGGTGCCGATCGTGTTATTTCAGGTGCTACGGCAACGTTTACCGGTATAAATCTCGACAGAGTGGCTTCTCTTGAAATCGGAGGAACCAAAATCTCTGAATTCACCGAAAAGACTTCAACCGCAATCAGCTTCTTCGCTCCGGCTCTCGAAGATGGAGAGTATCCTATGTCGGGGGTTATGAATGATGGTGCCGAAGTACAGTTCTACAAGAACGGCCAGGTTGAGACCACCACAACAGTGGTTATGTCATCTCAGCAGACCTTGTGGTCTGGACACCACTATGTTTCGTGGGATCTTCCCGATGATAGCCCCAACAAGACCTTCAACCTTATAGGCATAGATGTATTTGCCGGCATTAAACCGGGTTCTGTAATGTCAATACACTATTCTGTAGAACCTACCGCCGAATATCATCAGCTTCGCACCACTACCGTATGGTGGAACGACCTTCCCGGAACAGGAACGATTGAATTCTCAACTGACGGTGTCGCAGAAATCACGCTGACAAAAGAAACTCTTGATATGATTCAGGAGCAGGCCGGATTCATCTGCGTCGGTCATGGTTACTATGTAGATCTTGTAACACTCCGATAATATGTTGAAACACATTATTACATTTTTGACCGTCACTTCAGCCGCCTGTTCAATACAGGCTGCTGGAGCGGCGATTCCCTCAGACCCTGAGATTGAGGCGGCTGTAGAACGCACATTATCTAAAATGAGCCTTGAAGAGAAAATCGGTCAGATGACCGAGCTTTCCATTGATGTGCTTGGCGACTGGAAAGACGGCGAGTTCTTTCTCGACCCTCAGAAACTCCATGAGGCAATCGCAGTATACAAGGTTGGTTCAGTGCTTAATGCCCCCGGAGGGCCTACAGCGCAGACACCGGCAAAGTGGGAAAAGCTGATTGGCCAGATCCAGGAAGTGTCGATGAAAGAAATCGGTATCCCTTGCATATATGGTCTTGATCAGAATCACGGTACAACCTACACTCTCGGTGGTGTACTGTTCCCTCAGAACATAAACGTAGGTGCATCGTTTAATCCGGTATTGGCCCGTAGAGCTGCTGAAATCACCGCTTATGAGACCCGCGCTGCAAACTGCCCGTGGACATATTCCCCAACTGTTGACCTTACCCGCGATCCGCGTTGGAGTCGTGTATGGGAAAACTACGGAGAGGACCCTTTGGTCAACGCCATCATGGGAGCCCAGCAGGTCAAAGGCTTTCAGGGCGACAACCCGAATAAGATAGGCCGACATAATATAGCCACCTCGGTAAAGCATTATCTCGGATACGGCGCTCCGCGAACAGGCAAAGACCGCACCCCGGCATATATTTCGCCGTCTGATCTCCGTGAGAAGTTTTTTGAGCCTTACCGGGCCTGTATCGAGGCGGGTGCGCTGACCGTAATGGTCAACAGCGGCTCAATCAACGGTCGCCCTGTTCACGCCAATAACGAGCTGCTCACCAAGTGGCTTAAAGAAGACCTTAACTGGGACGGAATGATTGTGACTGACTGGGCCGATATCAACAACCTCTATACCCGCGAATATGTTGCTCACGACAAAAAAGAGGCTATCGAAATGGCAATCAATGCCGGAATCGATATGTCAATGGAACCATACGACCTGAATTTCTGTACACTGCTTAAAGAACTCGTAAATGAAGGTCGTGTATCTCAAGAACGTATTGACGATGCAACACGCCGTGTGCTTCGCCTTAAATACCGTCTCGGCCTGTTTGATACTCCCAACACCTATCCCAAAGACTATGCCGACTTCGCTTGTGACCGACATGAGCGTGCCGCACTTCAGGCAGCTGAGGAATCGGAGATACTGCTCAAAAATAACGGTGGAATCCTTCCGTTGAAGAAAGGTACAAAGATTCTGTTGACAGGTCCTAACGCTAACTCAATGCGTTGCCTTAACGGCGGTTGGAGCTATTCATGGCAGGGGCATCTGACTGACCGTTTCACCTCAAAATACAACACTATCTACAAGGCATTGGTCAATAAGTTTGGCAAAAAGAATATCGTCCTTGAACAGGGTGTCACTTATCCAGCCGAAGGTGCCTATTACGAGGAAAACGAGCCGGAGATTGAAAAAGCTGTGGCAGCTGCGTCGGGTGTTGATGTCATAGTCGCCTGTATCGGTGAAAACTCCTATTGTGAGACACCGGGAAACTTGTCGGACCTCGCTGTCTCTGAAAACCAGCGCAATCTCGTCAAAGCTCTTGCTGCGACAGGCAAACCGGTTGTATTGATTCTCAACGGCGGGCGCCCGCGTATCATCAGTGACATTGAGCCATTGGCAAATGCAATAGTCAACATATTGCTCCCCGGAAACTTCGGAGGCGACGCACTTGCCAACATTCTTGCCGGGGACACCAATCCGAGTGGCAAAATGCCCTACACTTATCCACGCCATCAGGCGGAACTCACCACCTACGATTATCGTGTGAGCGAGGAAATGGATAAAATGGAAGGTGCTTACGACTATGATGCGGTTGTATCGGTGCAGTGGCCTTTTGGCTATGGACTCAGTTATACCACATTCAAATATGACAACTTGCGTTGCTCGAAATCTGAATTCGGTGTCAACGATGACCTCGTTTTCACAATAGATGTCACCAATACCGGTAATTGCACCGGCAAGGAGGTTGTGATGCTTTTCAGCCGAGATATGGTAGCGTCACTGACTCCTGACAATCGCCGACTGCGTGCGTTTGAAAAAGTAGAACTCAAACCAGGTGAAACCAAAACCGTAACCTTGCCAATCAAGGCCAGCGACCTCGCATTCGTGGACTACGACGGCAAGTGGGTTCTTGAAAAAGGTCAGTTCCGTATGCAAGTCGGCAGCAGTGTGATGGATATTGATTGCAACGACACATACAAATGGTCAACCCCCAACAAGTAAAATAATTCATAAGGTAAAACAGATTTGATATAGGCTTGCAGTGATGGCAGGCCTATATTTTTTAATGCCAATTATAAGTAAGTCGTGGAAATTATTTTATATTGTCTGAGAGCATACTTTCAGTCGATTTTTGTCCGAAGATGAAGGAGTGTAGCGAGCTACACGACTGAAGATGAGGATAAAAAGCGGCGAAAGGATGCCGCAGAGAATATAAAGCCGGATTATAGGTTTTATGCGTAATAATTTTCATGACTTACTTAAATACAATGATTCGGTAAAATTTGAGGGTGTTCATCCTAGGCTAAGCCGCTAACTGAGCCAACCGATGATTTATTTTCTGAATTATTTTTAGATGCGGAGATTTTCCGTAGGTCGAAATAATTGTTGAGGCGAGATAAGATTCAAACATAAGCCGTTTGAACTGTGCTAATGAAAGATCCGGATAATCCTTCCTTATGACCTCCTTGCAGACATTGAGTGCAGTGAAGGAAAGATTGAATGCGAAGTCAAGCCGGTCTTTGTCGCGTGTCTGTTGCGACTGGAGTCCTGTAAACTGTTTGGTATCGCGTATGCCGAACTCGATCTGGAAGCGGGTGCGGTAGAACCCGATGATTTTTTCAGGTCTCATGTCGGTGTCGGTAGAGAAGTAAAGAAGATGCTCTGCGTTTTCAACCGGACAGACGACAATACGGATGTCGCGTTTCAACGCCCTTGAGTGGACGACAGCGGTATGGCATTGTGTTCTGACACCTTTTGAATCCTCATATATGAATGAAGTGAACACAGACATATCGAGGCTGGAGAAATCCACCTTCTCCCCATACTTTTTCTTTCTGCCACGTCTGCGCGGGGCAGAGGAATCCGGTATGGCCAGATACCTCAGATATGAGTTGGCACGTAATCTCCCGACAAATCGAAATCCCATGCCAATCACTTCATTCACAAACTCATATTTGGAGAAAAAGGCATCGGCAACCAGAATATCCGTCAGTGAGAGCAGCTCTGCCGCCTTTGACCTGACAAGTGCCACATACCAGTCAAGCATTGACATTTGTTTCTCAGATTCAAGAGTCCTGAAGTTCGGTGACTGGACAGCACCGGGCATCACGCATGTATATTTACTCAGACTTATTGCCCCAATCGCCATTATCTCCAGACCGCGTTTGACACGTTGTGCCTTTTACCGAATCATTGTATATTAAAATCCACCTGATATACAATTGATTCTGATTCGTTTATCCTTATATAACAATTCTCCTTGTTGGTCGTTTGTGATTACAAGGAGGTTGTCGCAGTGGAGTTCTTCGGATGCTTCGACGAGGGCGTCGAGTTCGCGTTTGCGGGTTTTCTCGGAGGTCATATCGTAGCAGACTTGGATCAGTTGCTCTACTTTTGTGCCTTTGCGGGTAACAAAGTCGATCTCTTTGTCGTTGCGTGTACGGTAATAGAATAGTGTTTGACCGGGAATATAGCCACGGCGCAGCAATTCTACAAACACTTGGTTCTCCAGCAGACGACCGAGGTTCTCACTGAGATTGAATGCCGTACTCTGCACAAAACCGTTGTCAACCACATACACCTTTTTAGGAGCTTTGGTCATCAATTTCAGTTTGTTGTTGAAACGCGGCAGGTAGAAGAAGAGATATGGTTCTGCCAGATAGTCACAGAATTTTTTTGTCGTTGCAACACTTGACAACCCAAGTTCTCCGGCAAGGTCATTGGCAGATATCGGATTGCAGAAGTTGGAGAGTAGGTAGGTGGCAAGATTATATAGGTCGGTTGTGTTCCTCACCTTATGTCGTTTGGCTACATCTTTCAGCAGGATGGAATCAAACAGCGTCGATAGATAGCTTTTGGTGATGCTACGTGCCGGGATTGTTTCCGGGTAACCGCCGTTGCGCATATAGTCATCAGCAAGCGTTACAGCCTGCGCAGCCTGTTCTTCCAGTTGCGGATTGATATTCTTCCATGTCATCGTTTCTGCAAGGCTGAACGGGAGCATCTCGATCTGGAGATAACGCCCTGTAAGAACGGTAGCCATTTCGCGACTCAACATATTGGCATTGCTGCCAGTGATTACGAGATTCTTGCCTCGTCGGTAGAGCTTACTGACCCACAGATCCCAGCCGGGAAGATTCTGGACTTCATCAAGCAGCATGAAGTCATAGCCGGGATAGACATCTTCAAGTGCCGACATTACCAAGTCTTCATCCCACTTTTCAAGCAACTGATTGTCATCGAAATTGAGATAAGCGAAATTTTTGCCCTGCAACATAAGCAGACCAAATACCGATTTGCCTACTCGGCGAGGCCCGGTTATTAGTTTGATAAGCGGATTTTGCAACAGTTCGTCGGCGTCATACCTTGTATGCCGTTGCTGATAAGGGCGCGACATAAGTTCGTCACGCTCTGCCCGCTGATTGAGTATCGTTGTTTTCATTGCAATCTGTTTTAGACTGCAAATATAGCTAATTTTATTCAGTTATATCTCTGTATTGAATAAAATAGGCAATATTTTATTCAATAGACTTTGTCAATTGACTGGTTTAATATAATATCCTGTTAACTTCGATAGAAGTTCGATGCGTTTGATTCATATCAGAGCATGGCGGCAATCTGTTTTTCCACAGCCGTGCGTATGAACGAGTTGATGGATACTCCAGCCTGTTTTGCGAGGTAAGCTACACGGGAGTGAATGTCGGGAGTAAGACGCACGTTCAAAGAGCCGGAATAGCTTTTGTGAGGCTCTATTCCTTCTTCGGCGCAATATGCAAGGTAATCGTCAACCGCCTCATGAAAGGCGTTGGTGAGTTCCGCAACGCTCTCGCCCTCGAAATTTACAAGTCCGTCAATGCCTTCAATTTTACCAAAAAATACATTATCGGCTTCGCTGAAGGCTACCGAGCCTATAAAATCCTTATATTTCAGTGTATTCATATCAGTCCTTCATTTTTAAGATAATCATAAACCTGTTTCATCACATACCCTTTGATGATATTGCCGGGATGAGGCTTGTGAAGCATTATGGGCTTCAAACCGTCACCCTTGAATATTACACGGGAGCCGGAGGTCTTGCCCTTGTTGCCCGGAACATATCCCAAAGCGACAAGCAGACGTCTCATTTCCTCCCACGTGAAATCGCTGGGCAATGTTGAGAATCGGGCTATCAATTTTTCTTTTGTTCCCATTCATTTTATTTTGGCACAAATGTAACTATTTTTCAGTTGCAAAACAAATCTATGATACGGTAAGTTCGCTGTATTGACGATAAAGGGTGTGATAAATATGAAATATACGACATAATTTAGGTTAGATAAGGTACAAAAATAGCGTGCTAATCACGCTTATTGACGAAGGTTCTGGTAAAACCCATACAATAAAACGTGACAGCACGCTATGCTTGCGCATAGCATAACTTTCACGCATTTGTTCCTAATTATAATTTACCAGATTACGCTAAAACAAAATGCGGTGTTATGTTATGATATAAAATGTGTCAGGAAATAGTCTGACAACGGCACGATGTCTTCGGTCACCTCCCGTAATGACGGCACTGTTATGTCAACCGGGCGTAGAATGTAGAACAGATTAGGGCGGAACGTCTTTTCAGACACCATACGGCGCAGTTCGGGATCTGCGGTGCATATAACCCTCACATTCGGATGCTCGTTTTCAAGTATGTGCAGAAGCACCGATTGTTTCTCGAAGTTCAGCAACTGCACGTTCTTGATGATGATTGTACCGCCGTCAGCCTTCTTGAAGTACCCTTCCATCCGGTTTAGCACTTCGCTGCGCAAATTTGCAGGGTCGTGGTTGCCGACAAGTGCCGCGCCGCCGGCTTCTATGACGGTGCATGGCTTTTGCGACCGCGAACTGAGCCTGTAAATCTCTTTTGCAATCTGCTCTTTCCCTGAACCGCATTCGCCGAAGATGACGGCATTGACATCCGTCGCGGCAATATTTCTTATTGCCCGCTCAATCACAGCAAATGCCTCGCTTTGGCGTGGGATAAGCTCGTCATGGAGCAACAGCATTGTTCTGCCCGGTCTTGCATACCTGCCCACTGTTTCGACAAGCTGCTTGTCCATTGCCGGACGCTGAATGATGTTGACGGCACCGCCGTCTTTCATCACATCGGCAATATCCAATGGGTTGAGATTGTCCACTATGGCGACTACGGGAAATCCGTATCCCTCAGTCTTCTGCCAGTTGATTAACTCCTGCGCTGTGCCACGGACAAATTTCATAGCCGCGACAATCACTGCACCGGGTGGCAGTTTCTCTCTACGCTTCGCTGAGAGCGCCAAGGCGATAATGCCACCTCGTCCTTTGCTGCCTCCATAGCCTCGACTGCAATCGGCTCATAGCCGGACTTGACAAGCAAGCCCGACATAAGCCGACGGTCTGATTCGGAGGCATCTACAATTAGAATTGTCTTCATCGTGTAGTAAATAATTAAGTTAAACAGATATGTAATATTTATTATTCTGTCATGTTTTCAATATTCCCAGCCATAATGAATGGGAGATTTCTTTTTATTCTATCCTTTGTCCAATCCCACCACCGAAGCGACAGTAGTTGCTCAATAATATCCGGGCTATACCGTTTGCGGATTACTTTTGCCGGTATACCGCCAACGATAGAGTAAGGAGGAACATCCTTAGTTACGACTGCTCTTGTTCCTATAATGGCACCATCTCCGATTTTTACACCGGCAAGAATAACTGCCTCAAAACCAATCCATACATCATTGCCTATCACGATGTCACCTTTGTTGTCCCAAGCAGAAGCTACATTTGACTTTTCCAATTCCCAATCTTCATAAAACAGAGGGAATGTATAGGTTGACAAAGATTTTAGTGTATGGTTGGCACAGTTAAACAGAAACTTTACACCACAGGCAATGGAACAAAACTTGCCAATTATCAGTCGCTCATGATTAATAGGGTAATGATACAGCACATTATTCCGCTCGAACTGACGAGGGTCTGAGATAAAATCATTGTAAATCGTGTAATCACCTACCTCAATCGACGGGTCTTTAACCACTGCGTTCAGATAAACGGTTTGTGTGTCACCCTTACGGGGATATATTTTATTCATCATATCCTGTTGTTTTTTGAATTGTATAATTTCAGATAAATAAAAGATTGAATACCGAGCATTATCACATATAGATATTCCACGCTCCAATAAGTTGCCAATCGGACATTGAGATTACTCAATCCCCATAAACAGAATAAATAGGCGATAGTAGTGATTACTTGAAAAAAGAATACGGTCTTTGTCGCACCGGTACCTGTCACCGCATTAAGATAAATATAACCCGGCAGTGCGAAGAAGTAATTCAGAAGCATAACCACATATGGTTGCCATGCGATTTGCTTAACAACCGGATTTTCAGTATATGCCCCGATAATTAATGGATGAAGTGACAACGCAATAATAATCAATGGGGTACCGATATAAAGCCCCAATCGGATTACCTTATGACAAAGCGGAAAAACTGCATTTCTCTCACCTGCGCCAATTGAATTGCTTACCAAAGAGCTTGTGACAGCCGCCAACGCAGTTACTATAACAGAGAATAAAGCGGAAACACTTCTTACAATATTAGATACCGCCAATTCGATTTCTCCCAATCTCTCAATAGCGATAAAAAACAAGAACCAGATGGCTACGCTTGTAAAAAACTGGAGCATACTCCAGACAGAGACAGAAAACACATCTTTTAGTATTTTTATGTCTATACGCCAAGATAAACCATACTTGTGTTTTCTTACGCAAAGAAACATATAAGCTACCAATATCAACAATGAGCACAACTCTGCAAATGAAGATCCGATAGCGGCTCCTGATATACCCATATCATATCTAAAAATCAAAAGCCAGTTGAGAGGGATGTTCATCAATATGGCAGTTAAAGCAGCTAAATTCAGAGGTCTTGTTTCTGTAATGCCGACTAAAAACGAGCGGATGGCAAGAAACGGGAAAGAGAAGAACAATCCTATTATACGCCAATCCAGATACTTGACAACTGCATTATAGACTTCGGCAGAGGTAATCAGATACCTTAATAGTTGCGGAGAAAAGAACTTTGATAACAGACAAAGTAATGACGCGAGTATCAGTAAGAAACACAGGCCTTGAAAAAACGTTTTTCCAGTTTCTTCGTATTTTTGTTCTCCGTTGCGTCGTGCAATTACAACTTGCAGCCCTACACTGAACCCTAAGCCAAGCATATAGATTGCCAAGAACCATATTCCGGCAAGTGCGGATGCGCCAAGTTCGATTTCACCGACATGCCCCAAGAACAAGGCATCGGTTATATTTATCAGCTGTTCAATAAGGAAGCTCATCATCACAGGATATGCGATGAGCCATATTTGTTTATAGCTATAATTCACTTGTTCAAATCAATATGATAAGATACAGTAAGCCACACCACATAATGCGGTGTAACGCTGCCTAATGTAAAATGAAATTGTAAAATGGGGATATATGGCAAAGCAATAAAGGGCAGGCTTCGATAAGCCTACCTATTGCTGAATAGCATTGGTTGAGAGTGCTATTCGTTGAGCGTAGCTATATGCACAACTGCCATTTCATATTGTTGAACTGTGCTGTATTTTCGATTTGTTCCACAAAGTTAATCATTATATATGAGTTTGCAAAATAATCCCTTTTTGCGTGAGTGTTATGGCGGCTACGGTAAATCCGTATCCCTCAATCTTCTACCAGTTGGTTAACTCCTGCGCTGTGCTACGGACGAATTTCATCGCCGCGACAACCTTTAGCTCAACGAGTTTACGAGTTAATCACTGCGCCCGGTGGAAGTTTCTCCACCTCGTCTTTTGCAGCCTCCATCGTCTCGACTGCTATCGGCTCGTAGCCGACTCGCGTAAGCAAGCCAACCATGAGCCGACGGTCGGAGTCGGAGGCATCTACAATGAGGATTTTGTTTATTGTTAGATAAATTTAGATTATTAAAATACACAGTCAGATACGTTCCATGAAAGAGCATGAAACGTATCTGAGTTTTGTAGTTATTTGTCAGAATATCACATAAGCCATGTATTATTTGGTGCGGCTTACCACATGTATGGTTTTGCCTTCTTTATCGAGCAAATTCAGTTTAAGATTCTCTTTGTCGGCGGTCAGGACAGAGAATCCGGGAGAATTGTTGCAAAATACGGTGCCCTCGATTTCTTTCGGAGTCCGTGTGAGGGAGCCGGATGTGTTGACCACATAGTCGATTCTTGAATCCGGGCGGCGGATGTGCTGGTAATTGTGGATATGACCGCAGATATACATGTCCACATTGTGCTTCCGCAGAATTGTGTCAACTTTCTTCTGCATATCTGTTCGCTCAGATTCCGACTTGTCGGTATAGGCATAGATGGGATGATGACCGACCACAACGATCCAGTCTTCCGTCGCCTCTGTCAAAGTCTTTTCGAGCCATTGCAACTGGGCTTCGGTATCCTGATTCACAGCATCGGGATATGTGTCGGTCTTTTTCCTGTATTTGTCAATCAAAGGAGTAGTGTCGAGAAATACCACCTTGACAGTTGTCCCGTCATCTTCAAAGGTCTTGGTGTAATATCTTGCCGGCATCTCCCAACGGCGGGATATGCCGGAATAGTCGATAACCGCTTGGGTGTTGCCGCGATATTCATGGTTGCCGCAGACGGGATACCAGTTCACCATAAGCTCCGGGTGGTCGTAGACAAGCTCATAGTTGGTCATCCACAAGGGGTCTGTCACACTCTCCACTCCGCCGTAGTGATGTGTGTCGCCAAGAGCAAGAATAGCATCGGGTCCTATTTGCTCTGCAATTCTGCCCATTGTCGCAGCAACAGGCTTCTGGTCATAGTGGCCGTTGCGTCCGAGGTCTGACACTACCATCAGGTTCACATCGCCTTTGGCGATTTCAGTCTGGGCAATGGCTCCAAAAGAGGGGATGAGAGCCAAAGCCGCGATAAGAAATTTACGAATCATTGTTTTGTATTTTTAGAATGTTACTTTTACACCGCCGTTGAGTTTCACTCCGTAATATTCCTGCTGCATCGTGTAGTCCTTGCTACCTTGATAATAGCGCAGAGGCTGATTGAGGAGGTTATTGCAGTCGGCATATACGGTTATTTTTGTTTTGCGCCCGAATGTGTAGCTGACGTTAAGGTCCAGATATTTCACGGCATCGTAATATCGGTCATAGAATGAGTTTGCGCCCATCTCGTCGATAAATGCCGAGGCATAGTTGAACGAGGCTCTTGCGGAGAAACCGCATTTGTCGAAATAGAGCGAGAGGTTGGCTGTATGTTCTGGAGAACCGGGCAGGCTGAGGCCTTTCTCGTTTTCACGACCTTCGAAGTTGAAGTCGGTAATGCGTGAGTGGGTATAGGTGTATGTAGCGTAAAGTCCGAGACACTTCATCGCCGGTGTGATGAAACTGAAATCACGCTGCCATGCCATTTCCACTCCGAAAAGATTAGCGTTGCCACCGTTTTTAGGTTGTGTGAACTTAGTCCAGACAGTACCCTGATACTCCTTGTTATAAGCCACCTCATCAACGATGAATCCTTCTATTCTTTTATAGAAAATTCCGGCGGACACAAGTCCGATTGATTTCCAGTAATATTCAGCGTTGAGGTCGATATTGTGAGATGTCGTTGCTCTCAGACCGGGATTCCCGATCCTTATCTCATTGTCGCCACGTTTGATATTCATGCCGGGAACGAGTGCGGAATATTTTGGCCGGGATATGGACTGGTTATAACCGGCACGCAGCATGAAATCCTTGTTGATGTCCCATTTCAATAATAATGAGGGGAGGAAATTTATATAATTTGAAGTCTCAGGCTCGGTCTTGGAGACGCTGTTGGATTCATCATCGTAATTTCTGCCTATGTAACGCAGTGATGTGTTCTCGACACGCAGACCGCCCATAAAGTTAAGGTGGTCGGAAAGTCTGGAATCAATACGCACATAACCTGATGCCACATTCTCCCTCGCATGGAAATTGCCCGCAAGTTCCTCTGCAATTTGCTCTCGCTCAAACAAATTGGAATCGTCAAGATTGAGGGAGCCAAGAAATTTCTTGTCAATGAATGTGCCGGCCTGATATTTTGAGGAAGGCATGAATCTGTCGGTACTTTGGTCTGTGGTATGTGCAAGCGCATCTGCGTTAAATGCCTTTTTGTCAAGCGGAGTGTATTCGTAATAGTCTATCTCCTTATCTTTTGTCTTGTTCACGAACTTGCATCCAAACTTGATTTTTGAGCGTTCGCTAAGTCGGGCCTTGAAATCCAGTGCCGCCTTGAAGTCCTGCTCCACAATATCCTCCTGCTGCTGTGTAAGCTCTTTGAGCGAAAAGTCATCATTCAAGGTCATTGTATATCCTTCGTCGGGAGTGGCAAATGGCTCTCTCGGATTAGTCAGGTCGAAACTGAACCTCTGCGATTTGAGACGGTAGTCGATGTATCTCTCATTCGGGCGTTTCTCCATAGCCCGTGCATATCCCAGTTTCCAGTCCATGCCAAGGATACCTAAACGGTTTTCACCTCCCAAAGTGAAATCCATTGTCCGTTGGCGTTCAAGACGGGCGTTTCGTTCGTCACCCGAACCTCCTTTTGTCTGGACACGCACATCGGCTTTCCCTTCGGACGTAATGTCTTTGAGTGTTGTCCTGTAACGGTTTTCCCAATCATTGCGGTTGTTGAAAATACCCTTGAACCAGACCTTGTTGAAGTCATTGAACTTCCAGTCGAGCGACAATGAGTAGCTCTGTCGCTCTCGTGTGACATAATACTGCCTTATCTGATAGTCGTTGACATAGATTTTGCCGTCGTCATCCTTTTCCCATATAAATTCTGTATTGTATGATCCGACTGGCGCATTATTATAGGAGGCCGCAAGCATCACTCCGAAGCGGTCATTGAAGAAACGGTTACCGAGAGTGAGTCCGAAATTCATCTGCGCCTTACGGCTTATCCAGTTGTAGCCTGTTCCCGCTACGGCTCCGACAGTAAATCTGTGTGGCGAATTTTTCGTAACGAGGTTGATAGAACCGCCGATAGCATCGCCGTCCTGATCCGGCATAAGTGTCTTGCTGACCTCTATTGTCTGAATCATATCGGACGGTATAAGGTCAAGCTGAACATTGCGAATGTCTCCCTCGGCCGATGGCAGTCTTGACCCGTTGATTGTCACTGAACTGAACTCAGCCGGAGTGCCGCGTACCTGACCGAAGCGGGCCTCGCCCTGATCATACTGCACATTGATACCGCTTATACGTTTCAGAGCGTCTCCGATATTCGAGTCGGGGAATTTGCCAATCTGGTCGGCAGATACCACATTGGTTATATTGATATTATTCTTCTGGGCATTTATGGCTCTCTGCTGCCCGGAGAAAACGCCGGTCACTACAACTTCATTCAGTTCCCGTGATGTATCCGACATTACAATGTCGTCAACCGTCGATTTTTCCGAAACCACGATTGTTTTACTGACCGGAAGAAAACCGATATAAGTTACTTTCAGATTATGATTCCCGGATGAAAGGTTGGCAAACGAGAAAAAGCCGTCGAGATCCGTAACCGCCGACAACTTGTTGCCGTCGATGATAACCACCGCTCCCGGCAGCGGGTTCTTCTCATTGTCAAGGATGCGGCCTTTAAGTTGTCCGTATTGCGGACTGTCAGCCGCCATAATGGTCAGACTTGAAGCAAGTGCGACCAAAAAAGTTGACATTACTTTTTTCATTGTGATTGTTGTTTTGTTTCTGATTCACGCTGCAAAATTCGCCAACTAATATTTCATGGGTTTATCAGATTTGTTTAGATTTTATGAAATGGATTGTGTCATTAAACTTTTATTAAACTTTTGAGCATTAGGATAGTATTTAACCGATTATTAGTAATTTTGCGGCATGGAAACAAAAAAGAAGATACTTGTTGTCGATGATGAGGAAGCCCTGTGTGACGGCCTTGGATTCAATCTTGAAGCGGAAGGCTATCAGGTCGACATGGCGTATAGCGCGGAGGAGGCTCTTGCCCTCAACCTTGCCGCCTATGACTTGATACTCCTCGATATTATGATGGGGGAAATATCCGGGACTCAACTGGCACGCATAATGAAGTCGAATCCGGCAACGGCCTCCGTTCCCATCATATTCTGCACAGCAAAAGACACGGAGGAGGATATGATTTCGGGACTCGATCTCGGGGCTGATGACTATATCATGAAGCCATATTCTCTTAATGCTGTGCTTGCCCGAATAAGGACTGTGCTTCGCCGTACGGCGGCTTCTGTCGCACTTGCCAAGACTGATTCTGACCTTGTTTCATACAAGGGGCTGGTCCTGTCTGCAAAAAACAGGACCTGCACGGTTGACGGGACGGAGGTGAAAATGCCCAAAAAGGAGTTTGAGATACTGCTCAAACTAATCTCCAACCGGGGGCAGGTTTTCACCCGCGCGGATTTGCTCAACGAGATATGGCCCGACGAGGTTGTGGTGCTTGACAGGGTTGTAGATGTGAACATAACCCGTATACGCCAGAAAATCGGCATCTACGGCAAGAATATTGTAACTCGCTCTGGCTACGGTTATGGGTTTATTGAATAAGCTCTCCTATCCGCAGCGGCTGTTCGTGTGGCTTCTTGTATATTCCTTGCTGATGGTCGGTTGCTTTGTCGTGTTTCAGTATCACAGGGAAAAGGAATTCAAGGCGGAGGAGATTGACAAGCAACTACAGCTTATCAACACATATATCCTTACCGAACTTGGTGAGGGACACGATGTGCCGGATATCAGACTCGACGATTTCAAACCGTTTGACGATATCCGTGTCAGCGTAATTTCCGACAAAGGACATATAATATATGACAACACACTTGATTCCCTGCCTAAAACCAACCACCTTGACCGTCAGGAAATACGGGATGCCGTACGGCATGGGGCAGGCTACGCTGTAAGACGGCACAGCGAGAGTACGGGCAACTACTATTTTTACTCGGCGAAAAAGAGCGATGACGGGAATATTGTCCGTACTGCGGTGCCATATTCGGTTTCATTCAGAGGACTGTTGCAGGCCGATTATGGCTTTCTGTGGATTATGGGGATTATCACAATGGTGATGTGCGTACTTGGCTATTTCGCAACCCGAAGGGTCGGCCTCCACATAATCAGGCTGAACAGATTTGCGGAAAACGTAGAAAACGGTGCCCAGATTTCCGACACCGAACCGTTCCCCCATGACGAGCTTGGCGAGATTTCAAACCACATTGTCCGCCTTTATGCCCGTTTGCAACAGGCTGTCGCTGACAGGGACAGCGAACATCGCGCAGCCCTCCATGAACAGCTTGAAAAGGAACGCATCAAAAAGCAACTCACGAATAACATAAACCACGAACTGAAAACCCCGGTCGCATCAATCAGGGTCAGTGTGGAGACGATGCTGGCACACAGGAATATGAGCGATGAAAAGCAGATATTGTTCCTGCAACGTTGTCTTATAAACACAGAAAGGCTCCAAAGGCTACTGACCGATGTCTCGCTCCTGACACGCATGGACGACGGAAGCGCCTCTATATTGAAAGAACAGGTTAATCTCACGGATATAATAAATGACGTGGTTGAGGACCGACAGATAATCGCCGCCACAAAGGGCATAAGGATTGAGAATTTTGTTTCTCATAACGTAATCATGGCCGGTAATGCTTCTCTGCTTGAGGCCGTTTTCAACAACCTTATAGACAATGCGATTGTTTATAGTGGAGGAACCAGAATAAAAATAGAATTAATCAGTATCGACAACGATAAAGTTGTAATTGCATTGTCTGACAACGGATGCGGCGTTCCTCCCGAACACCTGCCAAGACTGTTTGAACGGTTCTATCGCATTGACAAGGGACGGTCACGAGCGGCCGGTGGCACCGGACTTGGGCTTTCGATAGTGAAAAACGCCGTGATTCTTCATGGCGGTGAAATCTCCGCCGAAACTCAATGCTCAGGCGGATTATTGTTCAAAATAACATTTTCAAGAAACTCAAAATGAAGACAAAACTAAAAATCGCGCTTGTAGCTCACGACCAACGCAAAGCCGATATGGTCGATTGGGTAAAATTCAACGCCCAATACCTTTCACAGCATGAGCTGGTATGTACCGGCACGACTGGAGGGCTTATAAAGAATGCTTTCTCAGAAGCAGGAATAGATGCCCAAATCGAATGTATGAACTCCGGACCGATGGGCGGTGATGCCGAAATAGCGGCAATGGTGGTAAGAAACGAGATTGATCTTGCCATATTCCTGATAGACGACCTCAATGCGCAGCCCCACGAGGCGGACATTCAGATGCTTTTGCGTCAATGTCGTCTCCACAACGTGCCGATTGCCTGCAACCGAATAAGTGCGGACCTGATGATTTCAAGCCGTTTGTGGGATGACCCGACGTATAAACCCATCGAACAGAGCTATATAAGGTTTGACCGCAATTAAACTCTCTGTCAGTCCGGCAGTTTTAATAAATGGTTAAGGATTTTGAAATAATCATGAAATGTTTTCTTAGTTACTTTGCGGCAGAATAAGTAATTGAGAAAACAATGGAAATACTGTTTCTTTGCGTAGTAATTTTTCTTTTCCTGCTGGCTGTGTTCGACTTGTCAGTGGGTGTGAGTAACGATGCTGTCAACTTCCTGAACTCGGCTATCGGGTCTAAGGCGGCATCATTCAAAAGAGTCCTGATTGTCGCTTCCATCGGTGTGTTCATCGGTGCGGCAATGAGCAACGGAATGATGGAGATTGCCCGGCACGGAATTTTCCGTCCCGAGCATTTTTCATTTTATGACCTTATCTGCATCTTCATGGCGGTAATGGTCACGGACATCATCCTTCTCGACGTGTTCAACTCGCTGGGTATGCCTACCTCTACAACCGTGTCAATGGTTTTCGAGCTGCTGGGTGCCACCTTTGTCGTTGCATTGATTAAAATGGCAGGAGGCATCGGTCTCGGTTTCGATGACTTGCTTAACACGGAGAAAGCCCTGTCGGTGATTCTCGGAATATTCCTGTCGGTGGCGATAGCATTTTTCTTCGGAACGGTTGTGCAGTTCATATCCCGCATGGTGTTCTCGTTCAATTACCGTAGCAACCTGAAATGGAAGATAGGAATATTCGGTGGCATCTGCGCGACAGCTATTGTCTACTTCCTTCTGATCAAGGGGGCTAAAGATCTTTCTTTCATGACCCCTGAACTGAAAGCGTGGATAAAAAACAATACTACGCTGATCATACTGTCCTGTTTCGCAGTTTTTACAGTGCTGATGCAACTGCTCCATGTCTGCAAGGTTAATGTGCTGAAAGTAATTGTGCTGATGGGTACATTCTCGCTTGCCGTGGCATTTGCAGGTAATGACCTTGTGAACTTCATAGGTGTTCCCTTGAGCGGTCTGGCTTCATATCAGGATTTTATGGCTAACGGCGGAGGGGACTCCAAAGGTTTCCTTATGGATTCGCTTAACGGCCCGGCAAATACACCGATATATTTCCTTATCGGTGCCGGAGTCATAATGGTGGTGTCACTTGCAACGTCAAAAAAAGCCCGGAATGTGACCAAGACTGAAATCGGTCTCGGAAGCCAGCAGGGTGGCGATGAGATGTTTGGTTCTTCCCGCATTGCCCGGCGGCTGGTAAGATGGACCTTATCATTCCTTTCTTGGTTAAGGCGTGTCACACCCGCGAAAGTACGCCGTTGGTTCAACCGTCGTTTTAATGTGGATGAGACCATTATGGATCAAGGTGCGGCTTTCGACCTCATACGCGGCTCTGTCAATCTGGTGCTTGCCGGAGCACTCATTGCCCTCGGCACCTCGCTGAAACTGCCCCTGTCAACCACTTTCGTAACATTTATGGTCGCTATGGGTACTTCTCTTGCCGACAGGGCATGGGGGCGTGAAAGTGCTGTGTTCCGCATCACCGGCGTGATTTCCGTAATCGGCGGTTGGTTTCTTACTGCGGGTGCGGCGTTTATCGGCGCAGGACTGATTGTTGCAGCAATGCACTATGGTGGTCAGTGGGTGATGCTTCTGTTGGCGGCTTTGACGATATTCATAATCATCAACAGCAACCGGAGGTTCAGAAAGAAGACACAAGAAGATAACGGTGATGCACTGTTCCAGACTATAATATCCACTCAGGATAAAACACAGACATGGCCGTTGCTTATGATGTATATCACGGAACAACAAGAGAAGTTCATGATCTATGCCGAGGAAAAATACCGGGATATAACATCGGCTTTCATAACTGAAAGTTCCGGGGTGCTGAGCAAAACGGAGTCAAGCCTCGCCCGCCAGAAAACCACGCTTAAAAACGCCCGCCGTAAGGAAACTCTGTGTCTGCGTCATTTGACACGCGAGATGGCGATAGAAAAAAGCACTTGGTTCTATCTCAGCAACAACTGCTGTATGGGCATACTGTATAACCTGCGGCGCATCAACGAGGTCTGCAAAGAGCATGTCGACAACAATTTCCTTCCTCTGCCACCCAGATATACCACCGAATACGAGTTGATACGGACACAAATAAGTACACTGTTCAACGATACCGTCAAACTTATGGGGAGTGGGGATACAGACACGATAAGCACCCTCCGCCGACACTGCGACGAGATAAAGGATACTGTTTCCGACACATATCACCGTGTGCATGACCAGCTCCGCGACGGAGACACATCGGCAATGGCTGTTCTGTATGTCTATGTCAATCTGCTTCAGGAAACGCAGGAAATGGTATCGTCAATAAGGAAATATCTGCGGGCGTTTGCCAAGCTGCGTGACTCGGATTTCCGCACACGCCCTGCCAAAATCATGGTGCCCACAGTATAAAGTCTAAGTAAAAAGAAGTGTACCAAAGGTTGAGATGGGAGTGCATATCTCCCATTTTTTTATGTCGTAATTGACTGATAGATTTAATATTTATCTAATATTTCCGATATAAACGTGAAATAAAAATGCGGTTACTTTGTATCAAAGAAATACTATAAATCATGTACGTTACAGTTCTCTCGATAATGGCTTTGGCCGGAATCATCTTTATGTTGCGACGGCATATCCGCAGACGTAAGGTCAAGGAAATGTATTGTTTTATCCCCGCCCGTCCTGTTGAAAAGTCTTGCTTGACTATGACGATGCAGTCATGCGGTCCGATTATCGACAAAGCGTTGAAATGTCTTTCAAACAATGATAATATTGCGGTATGCAAGAATCATCGAATCGGTTCGCAGACCATTGATATAATCAGCGATAAAGTCCGGAATAGTTCGGCAGACACTGACGATATTATCGGCAAGACTGCGCTATATTGTGAATATATGCTTGAGGCTACGGACAAGATTGCCGAAACCACACGTCATCTTGTCACTTCCCCGGATGGCTATATCCCCATCTCTTACAAATGTGAGATTGAAACAATTCGTGGAGGGATTGTCCGACTGTCTCAATTGGCTGACAGCATACTTAGTTCAGATGTTGACACAATGAAGATTAATGGAGATGCGGGCTTGGAGAAAGATTTTATCGAACACAGCATCGCCGTACATTCCAAAGGGATGACACATGAAGACTTTGATGAAGGAGCTCCCGCTTATTCTTATCTTATGCTCCTGTATTATCTTCATTCCTTTGTCAGCTCCTTTTCACAGGCACTCAAAAACATTGAAACAAGCAATAAACCAATGACAGCATGAGACGAATTTTAATTATGACGGCATTGTCTGTATTTGCATTGTCTGCCGTGGCTCAGGATAAAAATCCATTCATCCCTGAAATACACGGGACTATCCGGGCCAAATATGAATATGAGCCTCAAATAGATAAGGGACGCTTTGAGATACGCAATGCGCGTCTGAGCGTGGAAGGCAAGGTGATTCCTATTGTAAGATACAAGGCCGAGATAGACCTTTCGGACGAGGGTACTATAAAGATGCTTGACGCATATATACGTCTGCAACCTAAAGACGTGTTAAAGTTCACCTTCGGTCAGATGAGAGTGCCGTTTACCATTGATGCCCATCGTTCACCTCATCTACAGTATTTCGCCAATCGTTCTTTCATAGCAAAGCAGGTCGGCAATGTGCGCGATGTAGGGGCATCAGCATCGTGGACATTCAATGACCGTATGCCCATTACGCTTGAAGGAGGTATATTCAACGGCTCGGGACTGACAAATCAAAAACATTTTTGGACCAACAACTATAATTTCTCGTTCAAGGCGCAGACAATGATTGCCCGGCAATTTAATATCACACTCAGTTGCCAGAAGGCAAATGCCGGTGATGTGAACGTGATGATGTACGATGCAGGGGTCTACTGGCAAAACCGGAGATGGCACGTCGAGGCGGAATACCTCCGCAAGCACTATGCCCACGGCTCTTTCACGCCTGTAAATGCGGTTGACGCATTTGCCGCATATCGGCTTCCGATGAAAAAAGGTCTGACTTCCATATCATTCCTCGGAAGGTATGACTATATGTCAGATCACAGCAAAGGCACGAAAGATGAATCCGGCAATCTCAAAGTAGATGATCCTGAAAGGCATAGACTGACTGGAGGTGTTACATTGAGTTTTGGAAAGAAATCATTACAGGCAGATATTCGCCTCAACTATGAACAATATTTTTATAACAAAGGAGTAAATCCGGCAATTTCAGAACAGAATAAGATAGTCATGGAATTTGTAGCCCATTTTTGACTTATGGCAAAAAAAGACAAAACCGACAGCATTTGATTATTCATTTGCTGCCGGTTCTGTTTTTCTATCGTAATCCGGAGAAAGCACGACGTGAGGCATATATATATGAACAGGTTCCGCAACCATTGTCTCCTTCGGGCCGGTAGCCTGAGATTGGTTATCACGTACTTCGACCCTTTGGGTGTCGGACTGCTACTTGTTTTCCTCACCGTCCTGTTCCTCATTCTTGGCAGCAAGGGCGGCGGTGATTTTGCGGTCGAGGGCGGCAAGTTCGGATTTGAGGGCTTTAAGTTCGTCTTCGTCAGAACTGCCCTCGTCGATTGTGCGAAGCCCCATCGCCCCGCGTTTGAGCTGGGATATGAAGGTCTGCTTACAGTGCAGGAGGTTGAACTTGTAAGAGTCCAGAGACTTCTCAACCGCATAGATTATGACATCCACCTTATTATCAGCATACAACTTGGCAATCTCGTTGCCGGCTCGTATGGCTCTGCTATCCCTCTGAGTCAGGTCAGAGGGACGCCACGGCGTGTCCAAATGATGGATGCAAACCGCTCTTTGTTGGGTATTTACACCTGTTCCGAGCATACTCGTCGAACCGAACAAGACTCGTACATCGCCGCTATTCATAGCCTCAATGACTGCCTTTCGGCTACGCTCACTCTTACACTCCTGAATGAAGCGTATCTCGTGAGCCGGAATACCGTAATCTTCTATCAGCTTGCGCTTGATTTCGGAATAGACATTCCTCTCGCCGGGCTTGTATGTCCCGAGGTCACTGAAAACAAACTGTGTGCCTTTCTGTGCGTCATATTTACGGTAGTATTCGGCAATCATTTTGGCACAGTGCGAGGCTTTGTCGTTCGGATCATACTCGGCATTGGGGTCAATCATGCGCATGTCAAGAGCTATTTTGCTGGCATAGTCTGTGGCAATGAGCATCTTTGCCTTTTCCTCAGTCTCTGACAGCGGGGCGCGTCCCAATATAGTAGCATCACCACTCTCTGCGAACTTCATCAGTTTCTCGGTGAAAGCCTCCTGCGCCGGAGTCGGTGGGATATTATGAAGAATCTCGTTCTTCATCGGTCGGTCAACTCCCACATCTTCGGCTGTGCGGTAGTCGGTAATCTCGGTGTAAAAAGCAGCCAACTCCGGTACCTTGATAAAGTAGCGGAAACGCTCTTTTGCCAAGAATTTGAATAGATGCTTAACATCTTGTTAATCAAGTATAATATGCGCTATTTCAGGGCTGGCGCATGAGATTTAACTCAAATTCAGTCAAAAATTCACCTGATTA